>ENA-USTZ01000434-USTZ01000434.1-human-gut-metagenome-genome-assembly--contig:-NODE-434-length-19882-cov-5.109164_pt1 | contig 19882 bp, 18 predicted proteins | sample MGYA00250049_ERZ773375 | MGnify/ENA primary metagenome ERZ773375 (study PRJEB29103, sample SAMN06111956) | human gut metagenome | biome: human gut; feature: ankylosing spondylitis patient; material...
GTTGTCAACTGACAGGAAAGAGGTAGAGAATGATTGAATTAAGCAAAGGCGGCGCTTATCTTTTAAATGGTACAGAAATCATTGAAGATGGTAGCAATGCAGCAGCAGAACTCTCAGCAAAGCTGGGGAACGCAGCACCTTCTAAGGAAGAAGCAGCAAAAAACACTATTGCTTATAGTATTCTTGAAAGTCATAATACATCGGGCAATATGGACAAGTTAAAAGTCAAGTTTGATAAGATGACATCACATGATATTACTTTTGTAGGAATCATACAGACTGCAAGAGCTTCAGGACTTGAGAAGTTTCCAATTCCTTATGTACTTACAAATTGTCATAACAGTTTGTGTGCGGTTGGCGGAACAATTAATGAAGATGATCATATGTTTGGTCTTACATGTGCAAAGAAATATGGCGGAATATATGTACCACCTCATCAGGCTGTAATCCATCAGTTTGCAAGAGAAATGCTGGCTGAGAGTGGTAAGATGATTCTTGGTTCAGACAGTCATACAAGATATGGTGCACTTGGTACAATGGCAGTTGGTGAAGGTGGACCGGAGCTTGTTAAGCAGCTTCTTGGAAAGACATATGATATAAATATGCCGGGTGTGGTTGCCGTATACATGACAGGTGAGCCGGCAAAGGGCGTAGGACCTCAGGATGTGGCACTTGCAATTATTGGAGAAGTATTTGGTAACGGATATGTAAAGAATAAAGTTATGGAGTTTGTAGGACCTGGCGTAAAGAATCTCAGTGCTGATTTCAGAATTGGTGTTGATGTTATGACAACAGAGACTACATGTCTTTCCTCAATCTGGCAGACAGATGAGAAAGTTAAAGAGTTTTATGATATTCATGGCAGAAGCGAAAGCTATAAAGAACTTAAACCTGGCAAAGTTGCATATTATGATGGTGTTGTATATGTTGACCTTAGTACAATCAAGCCAATGATAGCAATGCCGTTCCACCCAAGTAATACATATACAATTGAAGAACTTAATGCAAATCTTGAAGACATCCTTCACGATTGTGAGAAGAAAGCACTTGTCAGCCTTGACGGACAGGTTGATTTCAAGCTTACAAATAAGATTAAGAATGGCAAGCTCTATGTTGATCAGGGAATTATTGCCGGATGTGCAGGCGGCGGATTTGAAAATATTTGTGCGGCAGCAGATATTTTAAGAGGACGTTCTATCGGTGCAGACGAATTTACATTAAGTGTATATCCTGCTTCCATGCCAATCTATATGGAATTGATCAAAAATGGCTGTGCAGCCAAGTTGATGGAGACAGGTGCTGTCCTCAAGACTGCATTCTGTGGACCATGTTTCGGTGCAGGAGATACTCCGGCAAATAATGCATTTTCAATCAGACATTCAACACGTAACTTCCCTAACAGAGAGGGCTCAAAGATACAGAATGGTCAGATATCATCAGTTGCTCTTATGGACGCACGTTCTATTGCAGCAACAGCGGCAAATAAGGGATATCTTACACCTGCAACTGATCTTGATGTTGAGTATAAGGGACAGAAGTATTTCTTCGACAGGAATATCTACGACAGAAGAGTATATAATGGAGTAGGAAAGGCAGACCCAAGTGTAGAGATCAAGTTTGGCCCGAATATCAAGGACTGGCCTGAGATGGTTGCCCTTACAGACAATCTTGTCCTCAAGGTTGCGTCAGTTATACATGACCCTGTAACCACAACAGACGAGCTTATCCCATCAGGTGAGACTTCATCATATAGATCAAATCCTCTTGGACTTGCAGAGTTCACCCTTTCAAGAAAGGATCCTGAATATGTAGGTCGTGCAAAGGCAGTTCAGGCAGTAGAGAAGGTGAGAGAGTCCGGTGAGTGCATGGGTAAGGCTTATCCATGGATGAAGGATATCATGCACACTATCAAAGATAGATACCCTGATGTATGCGGATCAAATACAGGCGTAGGAAGCACAATATTCGCAGTTAAGCCGGGAGACGGTTCGGCCCGTGAGCAGGCTGCTTCATGCCAGAAGGTATTAGGCGGTTGGGCGAATATCGCCAAGGAGTATGCAACCAAGAGATATCGTTCAAACCTTATCAACTGGGGTATGCTTCCGTTTGTAATTGAGAAGGACTTTGACTTTGAAAATGATGACTGTATCTTCATTCCTGGCATTAGACAGGCAGTGATAAACAAGGATGAGGTTATCAAGGCATATGTGGTCAACAAGGATTTTGCAGAGCTTGAGCTTAAGCTTGGTTCTCTCACAGACGACGAGAGACAGATAATCGTTGACGGATGTCTTATTAACTACTACAAGCACAATTAAGGATATAGAAATTTGTAAAATATAGTATGAAATAAGTCGGAAAAACATACTATGAAACATGTTATAAAGCATATTGTGAAACATGTTATAAAATATATGATATAATATATTTCAAAGCATAATTGTTCAGCCTGTCTGAGATTTAATATCTTGAATTTCAGATGGGCTGAAATTCAATCTGGCAAAATCAGATTCCAAATGACTGGTGCTCAATAAAATGTATTAAATTTTAAATGATAAAAAAGGGGGCATGGAATGAAAGCAGTATGTAAAACCTGTGGCAGGAAATTCGATCCGGAGAAAACGGACTTCCTGTGTCCGAAGTGTGGAGCCTGGTACGTAACAGGAAATCACTATGATGTGGGTAATGAGAGCAGTCAGGAAACCATCTATGACTGCGATGAGTGCGTGGATAGTGATGAGAAAGGTTCTGAAGAGTCCTTTCTATCAGAGGAGATACGGCGGGAAAAGGAAAACAGCCACAATATAGAAAATGTAACAGGTGGCACAGGCAATATAGGCGGCAGAGGTGGTGCAGGTGGTATTGGAAATGCCATGGGAGCTGGCGGAAATACGGTAAAAAAACCGGTGGTGAATATGTCAAAGCAGCCCAGGCTTATTATGCTATTGCCCCTCATGCTCATGATCATATTTACAGTGATATTTGTAATATCCATAGTGGCAGGTAACAGCAGCAAGAATTATGATTATAATCATTACGATGACTACTATTATGATGACGGCGATACAGGTGATGACGAGACCACGGAATATTATTTCTATAAATCATCTGTGGAATTAAATCAGGATGGTAAGGGATACAGCAGTACCAGTTATTCCTATGGAGATACCATATCAGGCATCAATGGCTTTCAGGATGGGACACTGACTGTTTCAGAGCCGGTTGACGTGTCAGGAGATGAAGGCGTAACAGTGCCTGGGGGATATAAGCTGTACAAGATCCATTACAACTTTGATAAATCAGAAGAGGATGACATCTGCAGCTACGATGAGACGGACTATGGCTATGGTACAGACATAAGAGGCGGAGGCCCGGTTATGTATGTTCATACAAAATCCGGTGATTATATCGGTGCCGCTGAACATATGGAACAATATATTCTCTTTGATGATGCAGAGACATATTCGGCTAAGCTTACTGATGGCGAACTGAAGTCAGGAATATTCAATGGTGAAGGAAATCTGTTTTTTCTTGTAGAAGATGGTAACTTTGATCATGTGGCAGTGTGTGATATGATAGGTTTATTTGATAGTGAGAACCAGCAGGAGAACAGAATATATTTAATAGGTGAGCCGGGGCAGGAGATGTCATGGACAGAGATACCGGATAGTGCAGACAATGCCGAAAGAAAGGTATATGGCATATACAGCTATCCATTTATGCAGAGAGTCAGTCCGGATAAGGAAACTAATCTGCCTATAAACAGCCATTTCGATCTGAATGGATATCTGGAAGACAATTATATGAGCCATATATATAATGTTGACTGGTATGTTGTTGGTATAAATATCATAAATTATTCAACAGAGTACATGGAGGAGCCTGATTTTAAAGCCACATATGGAGAAGGATATACGGCATATTTAGACGAGCTTAGTTACTATAGCAGAAAATATATTCCACCAATGACAATGGTCACCAGATATTATCTGGTGCATGTGCCACAGCTGGAGACAGGACTAAGTATTACATTCCGGAATCCGAAGGCTGACAATATGCAGTCTGCACCGGAAGAACAGCATAGCATAACATTACATTAAAAAAGGCTAAAAAAATACTGAGCAGGATATTGAAAACCTGTTCAGTATTTTTTTTGCTTTTAATATAGCTGATGAAAAATCAACCGGTACAGAATTTACTGATTAAGTACGCCCGGATTAATTTCCCTTCTTTGCAACTTCAACAAGTGATGATGCAAGACCGGCGATTCCCTGGATTTCAGATGGGATGATGATCTTGGTTGACTTGCCGTCTGCTGCTTTTGCGAATGCCTCAAGGCTCTTGATGGTAAGTACCTGATTAGAAGGTGCTGATTCATTCAATGCTCTGATACCATCAGCGTTAGCCTGCTGTACTGCCAGTATAGCCTGTGCCTGACCTTCTGCCTCCTTGATGGTAGCTTCCTTCTTGGCCTCAGCACGAAGGATCTGTGATTCCTTTTCTGCCTCAGCTTCAAGGATAAGCGACTGCTTATTACCTTCAGCAATAAGGATCTTGGACTTTTTCTCACCTTCGGCACGAAGGATCTGCTCACGTCTTTCACGCTCTGCCTTCATCTGCTTCTCCATTGCGTCCTGGATAGCTGCAGGTGGTATGATGTTCTTCAGCTCAACACGGTTTACCTTGATTCCCCAAGGATCAGTAGCCTCATCAAGTGTAGCTCTCATCTTTGTATTGATTGTCTCTCTTGATGTAAGGGTCTGGTCAAGCTCAAGATCACCGATGATATTACGAAGAGTAGTAGCTGTAAGATTTTCTATAGCCATGATAGGATTTTCAACACCATAGCAGAAAAGCTTAGGGTCTGTGATCTGGAAGAATACGACTGTATCGATTCTCATGGTTACGTTATCCTTAGTGATAACCGGCTGTGGAGCGAAGTCAACAACCTGTTCCTTTAATGTTACCCTTCTGGCTACCTTATCAATTAAAGGTGCCTTCATGTGAAGACCTACTGACCATGTACCATTATAGGTACCAAGTCTTTCGATTACATATGCATGTGCCTGTGGCACGATCTTGATAGTGCTGAGAATAATTACTATAACTACAAATACGAGAATAGTAAGAATAACTCCAATTGCTCCTTCCATTTGAATACCTCCTAAAGTTAAAATATAAATTTTTATTTTTCATGTTTTTTCTAACATGATAAGATCAGTTTCCTTTTCGTACGATAGCCTTTACTCCGGAAATAGCTACAATCTCTACCTCAGTTCCCATAGGAATAGGTTTGTCGTCAACTGAACGTGCTGTCCATTCCAGACCATTAAGTTTTATCTGCCCAGCCGATTTGTAGTTATCGATGTCAGAGATAACTAAAGCTTTCTCCCCGATAAGCCCATCTACGTTTGTTTTTGCCAGTTGCTTCTGATTAAGAAATTTTCTGGCAAATGGTCTTGTCACCGCAAGCAGTACAAGCGATGTAATGGCGAATACAAGAATCTGGATAGTATAATCTACTTTGAACAGGGAAAGGATTCCTGCAACCAGTGCACCGCCGGCAAACCATATTGATGTAAGTCCAAGAGTCATAATTTCTGCTATAGTACAGAATATAAATATTGCAGACCAGAAAATAAGTTGAGCTAACATAATAAACACCCCCTTTGTAAATGTCAGTTTATCTGCAGTGCAGATCTTAAATTGCAACTCATGGCTATATTTTACTATGTAATATATATATGTACAATGATTTTTTATGAAACGAAAAAAACTTTAAAGGATAAATACAGCACTTTAAAAATTCCGGCATCACAACACAGAAGCATTGTATCCTGTTAATGTAAATTTTATGTAATGATCAGTTGAAAAGGGATAAAGACATGTCATTTCTTAAAAATAAATAATATGAAATTGACAGTTCACTATTGCTATAAAAATAAAATAATATTATAATTCCTGTGTATATAGAGAGATAAAAAGCAGAGAAAAACATAAAAGTGTTTTAGTTGTGGGAGTGAAAAGATGTCAGAAGAAAGAAAAAAGAGAATATTCAGAGTGGCAGTTACTATTTTAGGGGTTATAGTTGCTGCACTTGTAATTAATAAATTGCTGGATTCCTGGACGGGGGTAAGGGCGGTCGGAAGCAAGATCACCAGTGCTGCGGCACCTATCATTGTTGGTGCGGTTATTGCTTTTTTGATGAATCCTGTACTGGTATTTTTTGACAGGCTGTTTCTTACTTTGTTTGAGGGCAGGCTTATAAAAACAAGAGAGAAGGCTAAGAAGGTTTCCAGGATATGTTCTGTAATAGTTACCGTAATACTATTTCTTGGTATAATAGCGGGACTCCTGTGGATGGTTATTCCACAGTTATATGAGAGTATAAAATTACTTATCAGTAACATGGATACATACTATGACAATATAATGAAAAATATTGATATGCTGTATGCCAAGTTCAAAAAAACAAATATACCTGAGAGTGATCTTAAGAAGGTTGTAAATACCGTATATGAGAAGATGAACACCTGGATAAATAAAGACTTTCTTCCGAATCTTGATCAGATAGCACTTAAGCTTGGAACAGGACTAATGGGCGGACTAAAGTTCGTGTACAACTTCTTCCTCGGAATAATTGCTTCCATATACATTATGTTCAACAAAGAATATCTTTCCACAAGAATGAAGAAGATCATTTATGCAGCCTTCAGTGTTAAGAAAGCAAATCTTGTTATGGACGGCGTTGAGTGTACAAGCAGGATATTCAGCCAGTTTATAGGTGGCAAGATTCTCGATTCCATAATAATAGGACTTATAACATTCGTTGTCACTACTATTGTGGGTATACCTTATGCACTTCTGGTCAGTGCCATAGTCGGAGTTACAAATGTAATTCCGTTCTTCGGGCCGATCATAGGTGCGGTACCTTGTGTGATCATAGTGCTGATTGCGGATCCTATCATGAGTGTCATACTTCTGATCATCATTCTTATAATCCAGCAGTTTGACGGAAATGTACTGGGTCCTAAGATTTTAGGTGATGTTACGGGACTCTCAAGTTTCTGGGTACTCACATCAGTCGTTGTGGGAGGCGGGTTATTTGGCTTTTACGGAATGCTGCTTGGTGTTCCTGTGTTTGCCTGCTGCTACATGTACATAAACAGGGTGTGTACCGGTAAACTTATGGAGAAGACAAATGTGTATAATACCGCAGACTTTGAAAATCTTAAGAGAATCGACGAAGCTACCGGTGATGGAATATATATGACAGAGGAAGAGCTTGATATCAGGTTCAAGAAGAAAACTCCTGAAGAAAAGGCAGCCATAAAGCTTGCTAAGGAAGAAAAGAAAAAGTCGTCAATGGCAGGTAAGATCAAGAATCAGATCCACAAGATGGAAGCGCATCATGAGGCTAAGAAAGCCGTAGAGCATAAAGAAAAAGAAAATTAATAGAAAAGGTGGGGCTGTTTTATCAGACCCACCTCTTTTTCTGTAAGGATGTCTTTAACATCGTTACATCGCAGCAAGCCTTGTCGTAGGAAGTACCAAGTGCCGAAGACACATTTAGAATAGTTGCTGTTCCATTTAATTGATCATGCCGAATGATTTACACAAATTTGTTAAGGCTGCTGTCGTATTCATAATCTATCTTGGACAGTGCGGATGAGATATCCTCAGGCTTAACATTAAAATTTTCACAGAAGGCTTCCAGTGAAGGGAAGTCGTCCCTCAGCTTGGTGTTTACAAAGCTTAGCAGTATCATAGGATCTTTGGGAAGGTCTTTATAGTTCATGTTTTTCTCCTTTATAATTTTATTTTATGGTATCATGCATAAATCAGATATGGCAGGAAATACATTAATAAAAATATACACTTGAAGTATTTTCATATATGTGTGATAATTCCAACTGCATGTGTTATGCTGATACATATAATATATTTTTCAATGTAGCATAATACATATATACCATTTAATTGGTCTGATGTTAAGGGGAAAGATGTGCTTCGGGGATTATTTCAGAATTAATTGTTGGCAGGAGACATGTGTAATGAGCGATAATACATCAAAAAATAAAGAGAGGCGGGCGTCAGGCTTTGCAGCCCAGGCGGCAATCCTTGCGGGAGCAGGAATTGTATCAAGGATAATCGGAGTACTGTATCGTTCCCCATTGTTCCATATAATAGGAGATGAAGGAAATGGTTATTATGGATCCGCGTATGCAATATATGCCATGATCCTTATGGTATCAACATATAGTATTCCTACGGCAGTTTCCAAGATCATATCCGGCAAGCTTGCCATGAAGGAATACAAGAGTGCAAGACAGGTATTTAAGTGCTCACTGGTTTATGTGGCTGTAGTGGGAGCCGTTGCGGCGGGACTCACATATATATTTGCACCGGTGCTTGTTAAAGAACAGCCCAATGCACTGCCTTGTATGAAATTATTTGCACCTACCATATTCCTTGCGGGATTTCTCGGAGTATACAGAGGATATCTTCAGGCGTACAACACCATGGTGCCCACATCCATATCCCAGATTATAGAGCAGCTGGTAAATGCTGTTGTCAGCGTGGTAGCAGCGTATTTCTTTTCACTTCCATTCACAAAGGGAACCACAGAATACGCCATGCATGGCGCGCAGGGCTCAGCATTGGGAACCGGAATGGGAGTTGTGGCAGGTCTTATCTTTATTCTTATTGCCTATGGCAGCAGAAGAAAAGCGATAATGAAGACGGTAGAGATGGACACAAAGCATGAGGAGGAGTCATATACACGTCTGCTCAAACAGATATTCTTCATTGTTACACCTATAATAATCGCTTCATTTGTCTACAACATAACAACAACTGTAGATATGAAGATTTTCTACGGAATATTGAACACCAAGCATGTGGATACTGTTTACTCTGCAAATATGTACGGAATCTTCTCAGGACAGTACACTGTGCTGATAAATCTTCCGGTATCTATTGCGTCGGCAGTAGGCACGGCACTTATACCAAGTATTTCTGCCGAATATACAAAGGGAGATAAGAAGAGTGCGGAAAAGGTATTCAATCAGTCCTTAAGTATGACAATGATTGTGACCATACCATGTGCAGTGGGTATGGCAGTGCTGGCAGAACCGGTGGTACAGCTGCTGTTTCGTGGGGCCACAAAGACTGCGTCCAGTGCTCTGACTGCAGGTGCAATAGCAGTGGTATTTTATGCAATGTCAACAGTAACCAACAGTGTTCTTCAGGGAATAGGTAAGGTTATGGCGCCGGTCATAAATTCAGCATTTGCACTGGTGATACACATAATAATCCTTGTGCCTATATTGTTTGCAACGGAGCTTAACATATATGCACTGGTCATCGGAACAGTGGTATATTCATTTATAATGTGTGTGTTAAACGGAATTTCAGTGAAGAAATCCATCGGAGCTACCATGGATGTGAAGAAGATATTCGTGGCACCTGCCATAGCTTCGCTGTTCATGGGAATTGCAGCCTGGGGCAGCTACCAGCTTATATACAGGATCGTACACATTAATTCGGTATCCCTGATCATTGCGGTGATCATTGCCATTGTATTCTACTTTATGTGCATACTTGGACTTGGAGTGTATAAGGAGGACGACCTCTTAAGACTTCCAAAGGGAAATCTTGTGGTTAAGCTTGCGAAGAAGCTCCATATGTTAAGAGACTAAGAATAGCGGGGAATAAAAAGAAGGACGAACGTCCTTCTTTTTATTTTGTTATGGTAACGAGAATGCTGCAGCATGGCTGCAGGTTTGAATTTGGCGACTGCTTATCAGCAGATAAAACTCACAAAGCGTGTTTTGTTGCTACCCAAATGCAGAAAAGCATAGTAAAATAAAGATTTAGGAAGACTTGCAATATAAACGGCTGATGAACGTATAAAGATAAAAGGAAATTAAACCTATGGAAGAATATTGGTTGGCTCCGGGAATCTGTATTGATGGCGGCAAATACCGCATTGAAAAGGTTCTTGGAGATGGTGGATTTGGAATTACATACCTTGGGTACGACGAGAGGCTTGGAAGGAAGGTCGCTATCAAGGAATTTTACCTGAAGGGCTGCTGCTACAGGAGATCCGGAAGCCTTATGGTATACGCCAGTGATGAAAAGAAGGCTGTGTTTGAAAAGGCGAAGGCACAGTTCATCAAGGAAGGCAGGGTATTGGCACTTCTTGGAGAACAGGCAGGCGTGGTGAATGTATATACATTTGCAGAGGAGAATAACACAGCTTATCTGGTGATGGAATATGTGGAGGGGCAGTCTCTTGACGAATATGTGAAAGCCGGAGGGGGAAAGCTTTCTGTTTCCCGTACTCTCGCCATAATGAAGCCGGTGATACATGCCCTGGCAGGGATTCATAAAAGAGGTGTCATACATCGTGATATAAGTCCGGATAACATCATGATAACTGCTGACAGGAAGGTTAAGCTAATTGATTTCGGAGCGGCAAGGCAGTATGGGGATTATAACGAGGACAAGGTTTTTAAGGGGGGCTACACGCCCCTTGAACAGGTATCTGAAAATGGCCAGGTGGGACCGTATTCAGACATATATTCCGTTTGTGCAACCATGTACACCTGTATATCAGGCAGGATGGTTACGCCTGCCCGGGAAAGACTTAGGCATGACGATCTGCAGACTTTTTCCAAGCTGGGGATTGATGTAAAACCATCTGTGGAGGCTGCCATAATGAAGGGGCTGGCATTGTATCCGGAGAACAGAGGGGCACAGAATGGAGAAGACTTGTATAAGCTTTTGTATGAAGAAGTGCCATCAAAGACACAGAAAGATATCGGGGTAGTAAATGCGGTAAATAAGATGATATCTGATGTGAAGCAGGATCAGAAAAATGACCGGAAGAAAAAGAGGGTTGCCGGAATTGTAATTGCAGTTGGCTTGGTGGCACTGGTGGTTCTGTTTCTGGTAACCGGCGGATGGCATTTTCTGCATAGAACCCCCAATGATATTGAACATGAAAAGGGTGGCAGTATTGAACAGATAAAAGACAGCGGCAGTGAAAATACAGATGACGGTGAGGATGCAGATAATGGTGAAACTGCATATGACAGTGAAATTGATGATAACGATGAAGGTATAGATGATGGTGAAGAAATAGGTGGTTACGAAAAAAACGAAGCCGGCGATGAGAAAGTGACTTCCGAAGCCATGGAACAATATGGTGAAGAAGTATATGCCCTCTATCAGGATGTCCATAATGCCAATGACATAGAATTTGTCAGGGACGAAAATCTTAAAGCGGCGGCAAAATGGGCAGCGGAAGCTGCTGTCAGTGAGGCGGAGGCTTCCGGGTACAGCAATGAAGCTGAACTAAATGCGATATTAAGAAAGGCAGGAAATGAAGCACTGCTGGAGTTTAAAGAATACAGTGCAGGCTGGTTGATATATACATTTGCAGAGAAGACAGATGCGCAGGTAGTAAAGGCGGCTCTTGACGGATATGTAGATAATATGAATGAGGAAAATGACGGAGCACTGACTCTTGATAACTGTGAAAGTCTGGGAATCGGCGTTGCCCGGGCAGATGACGGAACATATTTTTTCGCGGTGTTCTACAGATAAATAACGGAAGGGAAGAAACGTATGGATTCAGCTATTAGCAGACAGATAGAAAAATTCAAGATGGGAGATTTCAGCGGCTATCAGGAGTTCTATGATGAGACGGTGAGGACGGTCTATACAATGCTCCGCACCATCATCCCGGATGAGCAGATGGCACTGGCACAGATACCGGCTGTTTATGACAGTATGTATAAAAATGTAAATGAACTTGAACGTACGGAGCTTTTCTATGAGTGGATGGGAAAGCAGGTAAATGATGTGTCATTGCAGTGTGTTGATACAGATATTTCCGGTGATGGTAATGTAGATGATGGCAGTACAAATGATAAAAGTACATGTGATGAAAGTACATATGATGAAAGTACATATGATGAAAGTGTATATGATGAAGCTTCAGGAGAGGAAGCTTTCTTCGATTATGCGGCAGAGGATGAGGCTCTTACCATAACAGAAGAACAGGCAGGAGATGTAACATTTGCAGGGAGATTACAGCAGATAGTTGATGGACTTACACCTATGGAGAAGATAGTGTTCCAGAAATACTATTACTTTGGTGAGAGGACAGGAGACATTGCCGCGAAAACAGGATTGACGAATGCAGTCGTAAAAAATATCCTGAAGAACACAAGGACGGCAATAGTTTCAGCTATTGAAGATACAGCTACTGAGGAAACAGGCGAACAAAAAAAATACAGCCTGAAAAATGTTCCGTGGCTGTGGATCATGTTCCGGAATAACGTGGCAGGAACAGTGGGGCTTCCTTATGTGGGACTGTCAGAGTTTATGATGGGGATAGGTGGCAGCTCAGGCGTGACTTCAGGCGCTGCAGGACAGACACCGGGTAGTGCTCCGGGAGGCGCTGCAGGACAGACACCGGGTAGTGTTCCGGGAGGTGCTGCAGGACAGACACCGGGTAGTGCTTCGGGAGGTGCTGCAGGACAGGTGTCTTCCGGCATGGCAAAAAGTGCTCATGGGCTTGGCAGGATGATGGGAACCCTCGGAGGAAAGATCACGGTGGGAGTAATATCTGCTGCGGTGTTGGTGGCTATCGGCGTGGGTGTTCATCATGTCCTGACGGACAAAAATGACTCAGATAAAAACAGTGCAGGTAAAAATGGGGAAGACTATGTGGGTACGATACTTCCGGAGGCTGATACCGGTGACACATCTGACCGGTGGGTTCAGGATCAGCCGGAAGATATAGAAGAGGATGGTGAAAAGACCAGATTTGAGGGTATGCTTGATCAGGCCAGAGACACAGTGGAGAGATATCAGCAGACCGGTGAAACAGATGACTATTATATGGTATATAAGGATCCAAAGAAGGACTGCCTCTATGCAGTTTATGATGTGGACGGAGACGGCGAGGATGAGCTGCTGCTTGGCTGTTGGGATGAAGAGTCCCGCCAGGTGGAGCTTCGCAATATAATATATGAGGATACTACTACAGTCCATGAGGACATGACCTACTACTGCGGCGATACAAAGCTGGCAGTTTTCGTGAGACGGGAGGATGATTATGAGCTTGTTACATACAAGCATGATAGTGAGTATGACGATGACTCATATCTTAAGATATTACAGGATGGGTCATGGAGATATTATAATGTAGGTTACGTGGAAGCCACAGACATCACTACAGGAAATGAAACCGGAGGAAGCTTCGGAGAGGTGAATTATAAAAACTGCGATCATGATTTTCTTATAGATCATATTAACGATGACTATTTCAGCGGTTATTATACTGAGATCTCCGAGGCACAGTGGAATGAAAAGCAGCAGGAATATTCCTATACCGGGTTAGAGTGGAAGCCTTTATTTTCCGATGAAACAATATTGACGGATGATCCGTCCATACCTGACAGTGACGGGAGATTTTAAAGCACACACCTGCGTAAACTTCGCATGGAAGAAAATTTTATACAGGTGTAAACTTCGCACAGAAGCAAATTTCATACAGGTGTATATTTCGCACAGAAGCGAAATCCCTGCAAGTGTAAACTTCACCTGAAAACACTTCTCTTTGGTTCTTGTATTATAAGTACATCAGCAGGAGCTGAAGATATTTTATATATGATCAGGAGGAGAAGAGAAGATGAAGAGAATTGAGATCGCACAGTACATAGCAGTAGGAGCAACATGTTTGGTGGTGATATCATTTATACTGGCGAAGATCACAGGAGCAAACTTTTTTGTGTCGCTGATGGGACTTGGCGTTATGGGAGGAATGGTTTCCTATTTCTTCGGAGGCTTTGGAACAGCAGTGAGGATGTCAGGAAAGATAGCAAAATGGGGCTGGCTGATACTGCCATTTCCATATGATATCATGACAGGAATCGTAGCATTTATATTTTCTATCATGATATTTATATTTGTGCCGATCATACCTGTAAGGAAGGCATACAAAGAACAGATGATGGAGTAAATAACCCAAGAGGTCCGGTATGGATAAAAGTACAGAAACAAAATACATAAAAGAAGAAATTGAAAAATGTGAGGAGCTTTCTGACCTTAAGGAAAGGATACTTCCAATGCTTAAGTCCCAGCAGGAGCTGTGGGCAGAGAAGATAAGGGAGGTCATAGGAGAGAGCGGCTGCAGCAAAACAGCATTTGCAAAGAAATGCAATGTGAGCCGGGTGGCAGTGGATAAATGGTGTAAGGGCGCGGTTCCGAGAAACCGAGAGACATTTTTAAGGATAGGCCTTGCAGCAGGCTATGACCTGGCAAGAATGAATCAGCTTCTTGCCAGATACGGCAGATATCCGGAGCTTTATTCCAAGAGCCTTGAGGACTGCGTGTGCATATATGTCATAAGCAGCCCCGGAGATGTTGATATGGTGGAGAGCTATGATTACATATTGGAACGGATCAGAACCAATATGGTGGAGGACGAGATTATGCCTGTTCCCGATATATGCACGGCACAATTCGCGGAGAGACTGGCGCAGGTTCATGGTGAGGACGCATTGGCACAGTTTATCTATGATAACATTGCGGCTTTTTCCACAGCGTACCAGAAGTTCTATGCATATGTGAAGATGTATGTAACTATAAATTATCAGAGATACTCATCAAGCATTGCCAATCTGGCGGACGGACAGGGGTGGTCCTCATCCCTTAAGCAGTGCGTGTCTGCCATAAGACAGAACAAATGGTATCCCACCAGAAATAAGATACTGTCCCTGGGGCTGCACCTGAGTATGGATCGGGAGCAGATTGACGAAATGCTGACGCTGGCACACATGGAACCGCTGTGCGCCAAGAACCCCTTTGAGAGCGTGATTATCTTTATACTGGAGGATGCCAGTCTTAACAACATACTTGATACGGATTCGGAGGAATTTGACCCGGACGAACTGTGCAGGTATGCGAAGGAGGTCCTGAGCGGACTTGATCTTCCGGAGGTTGATACATTCATATCGGAGCTTAATATTGATATGTAAGGATATATTGGAATGAAAAATAATCTGATTGTAATTGAAAATGGTCAATTAAATACTTATTTGCTTGATACCAGAGTGAGCTGGGAGGTGGGCAGGCTGTCAAAGGATAATACACCTGACATTGCCATGCATGCCACAACTGTCAGCCGCAGGCAGGGCAAATTTCAGAATATGGATGGGATATGGTTCTACATGGATTACAATCCAACAAACAGAACCTTTAGGAATGGCAGGAAGCTTACCGGGGGGCTTAACGGAAGAGTGAGACCTGTGATGGTGTCTGACGGAGACTCATTTATGTTTGGTGGCGGTGATGAGCCGATGGTGTGTCCCGGAACCGTGTGGGCTTTTTTCTCTGAAAATTCCTATGATACTCCATGGCGGGCTGTGGCAACGGCGGGTTTTGATAAGCTGGTGGTCATGGATGATGAAGCTGGTGGCAGAAAGTATCAGTATGAGGATCTACATCCGGGCAAGGTGCTTGCGTGTCAAAAGGGTATGGCGATCTATATGGGAGATATAACATATGTGACGGGAAAGATTAAACTTATGGGAGCAAAACGGAGATGATATATATTTGCGGTTGATTTTTCCTGGGATACTTAAAAGGATTAGAAATAAAAAACAAGCCAGACGAATTTTTGGTGATGACAGGCATAGGGTATAGCAACAGCAGGTTGCTTTTCATAACATGGATTTGTCTGTATGATATGGCCATGGAGGTGACGGCTATGGAAACAAAAAATATTATTTTAAAGCTTCGTACAGAAAGAGGAATGTCACAGGACGAGCTGGCAGACAAAATCATGGTGACAAGGCATGGACCTGTTATAATAGGACTAAATTAAGAGAAACCCAACAAAATCAAGGGTTTGCACTGATTTAGTCCTATTTTTTATGCCATTAGGTTAAGGTTAGGACAGCGCTGTTTACAATCAAAGACCTACATTTCAAAAAGTCAGATAATGTTCGATTACTGATATGGTCGAGTTATGGCTTTAATTAGAATGTGAGGTGAAATTTAATATTAAAATTCATGTAGGACTGAATTAGCTCTTAAAAACGGTTTATCCGGCATTGCTAATAAGTCCTACTTTTTTTGCCCGAAAAAGGAGGTTGGCAATGACAAAACGAGAGTTAATTCAGTTCATGGACGAGTTGGTGGAATTAGCCAGCGAGGAAAACAAGACAAGAGCAATCTTGGTAAAAGAAAAGTTTATCAATGACTTTGAAAAAAGTTATGAGTATGAAAAGGAGGTTCAGACAGAGATTACAGAACTGCCACCTTACTATATAGTAGCCATGCCGGATGCAGTACAGGAAGAAATCAAGGCAAAGGTAATAGCAGCATTAACAGAGTATGGTGAGTGTACCCCGGAAAATGTGGAAAGAGCAATGAGTTCCAAAATCTATGACTTAGATGATTTGATTGATATTAAGGAATATGTCAGACACATAGAGGAGGAGCAGAGAAAGAAAGCAGAGCAGAAACGGGGGAATGGCAGATGATAAAAGCTATTATCGGTATAGGAGTTGCTTTAGTATGGATTACATTCTTTGCACTTGCAAAAGCAGCGGGTACGGCAGATAGAAGATTAGAAGAAATACAGAGGCTTTCCGTCGAGCGAGAGGCGGGTGTTGTCTGTGGGAATTAATGTAAAGGTACAAAAGTCTCCGAAACCGATAGAGATTATAACAGCAGAGGCAAGGTTGGAGCGTGATTTAAAAAGTTGTATGCGATGCAGATATTTTTACGGTAACAATCGCCAATGAGGAAATCTTCGCATTAGACGCTTCTTATCAGGGTGATGATGTGAAGGTCATTGAGTTGGAAGCTACTTTTGCAAACTATCCTACAAAGCTTGAAATTTCCAAAACAGATATTACCGGAGAATATGAGTTAAAGGGTGCAACTCTTTCCATTATCGACAAAGACGGTAATGTAGTGGAAACATGGAAGTCTGACGGGGAGACTCACTATATTGAGCGTATTCCTGTTGGGGAGTATATCCTTAGTGAAGAGGCAGCTCCTTATGGTTATAAGATTGCCAATGAAGTGAAGTTTACTGTGGAGAACACAAAGGAAATCCAGAAGGTATCCATGAAGGACGAGCTTGTAAGCGGTAAAATCATCATTGAGAAAACTGATGAAGTGACAGGCAAGGGCATTGCAGGTGTAGAATTTGAAATCTGTGACAAGGACGGTAAGGTAATTGAAACACTTGTAACTGACAAGAATGGTCATGCTGAATCTAAGGAACTTCCGATTGCTGTATTTAAGGATGGCAATTTCGTAGAGGATATTAAATACTTTGTTGTAGAAACAAAAGCGGCAGAGGGTTATATCCTTGACAGTACACCTCACGAGGTAGTGTTGCAGTACGATGACGAAGCTCCGGAAGTTGTAACTTATACACTCAGCTTAACAAACAAACCTACGGAACCGAAACTCCCTCAGACCGGAGATAACATGAATCCTTGGCTTTATGTTGGAATTGGACTTGCTGCTATTATTGCAGGAGTAATAGTATTTAGAAAAAAGAAAAAGTAAGCTAATTAAAATGAGTTGAGTCATAGTGGATTATATTCTTAGCGATGTAATCCACTATGAATTTGGGATATGAAAAGAAGGGATGATGTGATAGAATAGTAGTATATATTTTAGCTATGTGGATAATGCGAAAATTTTAAGTAAAAGTGAAATTTTGAGGTAATTATATGGCAAATGATAAATTACTTGAATGTATTTATAATTATTTATATACAAGAAAGATTGATTTAGAAACAGGTAAGGGATATATTGATAAAAAAGTTATAAATGATTTAATTATGCAATCAAAAGATAATAACAAATGGATTTTAGAAAACATTGAAAGTTCAGACGGACAATATTTTCATGTTTTAAATTATGTAGATGGATGTGTTGAAACATTAAAACAAGATGTTAACATGATTTCATGTTTATTTCCTAAACGTTTAATAATTACATCCTTTATAAAACAAAATAATTGGAAATATTTACTTGCAAATATATATAATGATTATAAAGAATTTATTAAAAGTGGGTTACTAGATTTATATATAGAAACAGAAAATATGGCTGCTGATTGGTGTCCAAATAATAACAATGGTTTCCTTCCCGATACTATGAAAAATGATAAAATAATGCTACTTACACATTCATATAATAGAATTAATTATGAAGGCATAAAAATTCTTTTGCCATGGTTAAATAATGCTAGAACAGAAGATTACCTGGAATTAATTGAAAAGTATAATTTACAATTTGATATATATTGTAAACAAATAGATAAGATATGTAAAGTGGCAAAAAGCCCAGAAGAATTAACACATTTGTTTGTTAATGAAGTGAAAGATGCGTTTATAGATATACGAATCGCATTAGAGAATAAGAAAGAAGAACTTCGTAGAAAAGGAATAAATACAACAATTGGTTCAATAGTCACTGCAATTCCATTTTTGCTACCCAATAGTATTGATGTGGTTTCTCCTGAATTGTTGTCAGGAATATTGGGAGCAACAAATGTAATAACTACATTACCACCTATTTTTGGCTCAATCAGAGACATAACTGAATGTGAAAAATTTAATGAATATTGGTTACTTTGGAAGTGGAATAAAATATCAATTAAATAACTATTTCATACAGTAATGTGCAAATAAGAAGGCGGAAGTTGAATATTACAATAAATTGGGAGCAATAAAAGAAGTTGCCGTGTCTTGTAAAACCCGCATAAATAATGGGTGAATGGAGTTTGGCTCATGGCTATATTGTTCTTTAAGGAGGCAATTCAATGAGGATTTTTGTTGATACGGGTGCGATGGATCAATCTGCACATTTTGGGTGGCAGAATAAGGATGAGGCATTGTATGGTTTACGAGAAGGTTATAAGAATAGTGCAGATGAGTTGGTAGAAATGGCTGTAAATAGTGGAGGAAATCCTAAAATACTAGATACTTTCATTTTTCCTATTTTATTTTCATATAGGCATTGTTTAGAAATTTCACTAAAGCATATATATATGAGAGCGTGGGGAAAAGTACTTACGGGTGGACACAATTTATTGACTTTATGGGATGTTATAAAGACTGAAATTATAGATAAAATGATATGCTCAAAAGAGTTCATTGAGCAAGTAAAAGAGTATAAGGAGCATTTTATTCAGTATAATTTGGATGGTAAAGAGTGTAGTAAAATTCGTTCTATGTTAAAGGAATTGCAAGAGGCGAATCAAAGAGAAATTGAAATAGATCCTGCAAAAAAGCAGGTGGATCAAAATGCAGAAGTTTGGAGATATTTAATATCTACAGATGAAAATTTATTTTTTACTAGAGGTCACTCGATTGATTATTTGGTTTTAAAAGAAGGAATTAGTTACATTTATGAAGTGTTAGATTATATTTATCATATTGTAGATGAGTATTTATCATCTTAAATTCAGATAAAGAATGACGATATATATAGTGTTATATTACTAAGTTTAATGTAATGGGAGCTAATAAGATTTGAGACAGGGAAGGTGTATTTATGGCATTTAAAACACGAAAGAAAGAAGAATTTTCATATTCTTCACCGCAAGAAATGTATCAAGATAATAAATTTAAGAAAATTATGGGACCGTTGGATTATCAAGCAGCCATGCTAAATTTGTACATTGAAAATGCAGATAAAAAGACAGTTGCATTAGAATTACCAACAGGATGGGAAGGGCATTTAGCACCTAGAAGTTCAACATTTAAAACATGGGGAATAATTCAAACAAATTCAGTTGGAGTTGTAGATGATACATATATAGGAGATAATG
>ENA-USTZ01000436-USTZ01000436.1-human-gut-metagenome-genome-assembly--contig:-NODE-436-length-19830-cov-215.623399_pt1 | contig 19830 bp, 10 predicted proteins | sample MGYA00250049_ERZ773375 | MGnify/ENA primary metagenome ERZ773375 (study PRJEB29103, sample SAMN06111956) | human gut metagenome | biome: human gut; feature: ankylosing spondylitis patient; material...
AAGAGAGCAAATACTCAGTTTCCTGCTTCCTTCCTAAACACATACGATGTGAAGGATAAAACGATCATCACTCCCGAAAATTGGCTAGAGCACCTATAAGAAACAAAAAAGTCCTTTCACCTTTCATCTATCTGAAATGCAAGAAAATAGATGAAAGGTGAAAGGACATCTAAACAACAAAACTATTTTTATTTTATCACAAAACCTAACTACTTCATCACAATTTTTCTACCCTTGTGAATAAAGATTCCGCTTGTAGGATGGCTGACACGTACTAATACATCACGTCCTTCTCTGGGAAGCCAAATTAAAGATTTTGGCACGAAAACGCACTTTTTCTCGAAAAAAAAGTGAGAAAAAGTGCGTTTTCGTGCCATTTAGTTTTTTATTGCTTAACAAAAGAATAAGTTTTCTCCGTTCCATCCTCATAACGCGTCTTCACAATGTTCAAGCCATGCTGAGGTCTCGGTAACTTTACACCTGACACATTATAAAACTGGCGAGAAACAATACGTTTAGTCTTCGACTCTACTTGCTCAATGGCAGTCAAATCGTTGAATTTATTTTCATCAACAGTCTCTTCTGTCGAGAACCAATCCACATCCACATAGCCTCCATTCTGCTGGGTTGCATAATTAAAGATGGCAAAGCGATTGCCTGTGAATATCTTGAGGGTATAGCGCATCTCGGTTTCGGCGTCCTTGCCCAAATCAAACCACTTCTGATTGTCCCAACTGATATAGAACTTCAATTTATTGGTTTTGAAATTGGCCACTGCCCGAAGATAAATCTTATCGTTGTGCGAACCGGTAGATGTGCTAAACGTCCTATAATGTTCCGTATCATCTACTACACCCTGCCAATCAGCCTTTGGTTCCCACCAAGGAGCACGATAGTAAACCTCTCTTTTCTTGCCGTTGATCATCTTTACTGCAACATAAGCATGGGGGTCTTGGAATACACAAAGCCCAGCTACATCACCTTCCTTCATATGGGATACATCTAAGCAAATCGTGCCATACGTATCGGTAGAAGTAGAGGCACCCTCCTTATCGTATCCAAACATGCGTTGGGTCAAGGTATTGCGCGCCTGTAAGAATTCGTTGAGCTTGGTGTCGGTGCCTTCCTTCACAATGCCCGACGTGTATAAGCGCAAGAATCCAGGTCGTTCGGTCAAAGACCATGCCGAATTGTCAGGATTGTGGTTCCATTCCCACTGCATCCCAAGCTTGTCGGTGTTGAAACCATCATTGGTTGGCAAGTATGTTTTTGGATATTCCTTACCTACATTAGGCTTCTTGTAAGACTTGCCACCCTTGCTCACATCAATGCCATTGTTACCGAGAATAGGCCATCCATCTTTCCATACCACAGGTTCGAGATACGGAATACGCCCGATAGTACCTGCATCCTTGAAGAGAATCGTCCACCATTCGCCTGTCTGCGTCTGTACCAATCCCCCTTGATGGATGTCCTGCTTTTCGAAAAGCAATCCAGTCACCACCATCGGCAAACTTTTCATGGTTGAAGGCGATGAAGTGAAGGTAAAACTTACCTTGGTAGTATTTCAGACTAGGAGCCCATTGCCCTTTGGAATACTGATTATATCCATTCTGGAGATTAAAAGGCTCCGACTCCGCTATTTTTTGGAGAGGATTGGCACAATATTCCCAGTTCACCAAGTCGTGCGACTTCAAGATTGTCGCACCAGGGAAATAGAACATTGTGGTAGATACATAATAATAGGTATCCCCCACGCGGATAATGTCAGGGTCAGGAAAGTCTGAGTTGATGATTGGATTGGTATAAGTACCATCACCATTGTCAGCACACCACTGCTTGGCATAATTTTGCGCATTCGCCTGCAAAGACACCAATAAACCTGCTAAAATTATCAGTTTCTTCATCATCCAATTTATTGAGTTAAGTTTTTAAAAGATATGCCTTTTACACTCAACGCCTTTGCGTGGTGTAAAAAAGAGAATTCAAAAAGGTCAGTCGAGCCTCATGGCTCAACTGACCTATCACGACTAACATATATTTCGGTTAATCATTATATGATAAAACCTAAAAACTAATGTTCTATTTCAATGTTCATATTTCATGTTGCTAACCCAAGCATTAATCTATAGGATGCCCAGTTGGTCCGAAAAAATTCTTATGATATACGAATTTAAAAGTCCTAACTATTTCAGGGTATCCTGTTGACTCATTTATTATACATACCTTAAAATCAAACTCCTCAGTTTTTCCATTTTGGCTTATATAAGCGATGCGAGTTTCAGGCATGACTTGGATTTGCACACCCTCGGCTCCATACATTGGTAGCCATTGGTAATGATAACCTTCAGGTAGGACGTTCAAACAGACTCCAACAACATCAGACTTCATCGGAAAATCATTCGAATCCAACAACAGGTAATTACCAGGATACGCACTGGTATTATACGTTCCTTCAATATTAAAGAAGCCATTAACAGATTCACTTCGCATATTGTTTGCAGCCATAGCAACACAAGATACAACGACAGCCACTAATGTCAATAAAAACTTTTTCATACTTATTTTCTTTAATACTCATATTAACAGTTATTCAGCTAAGTTCTCCCAATACTTAGGAGCACCAAGACCTACAGCGAAACCTGCATAGGTATGCTTGCGAAGATAGTTGAGATCCCAGAGACCAGTAGGCTCACCCTTGCGCCAACCTGAATCCTTAGGAGAATCTGTAGCACACCACTGAGTGATGCCATACTGCTGAGCAGCAGGGATAATCTCGAAGTACTTCTGGAGAACGAAGGTGTAGAGGTCACGCATTTCCTTGTGTTGTTCCTCGGTCATCTGATCATAAGTTACAGAATTGCCAGCGGCATCGACATAACCCATATCAAGTTCAGAAATCTTGCAAAGCTTTTCACTTTTCTTCATCAACTCCAACATCTTGACGATATGTTTTTTCACACTTTCCTGTTTGACAGGATCAGCATAGCAAGAGATATGCATCTGAGATGCGATACCATCAATCTTGGTAACACCATCAGCCTCCCAATCCTTGATCCACTGAATCAAACTTCTCAACTTGCCATTGTCGTCCCAATCGCTCTCCAAGTTATAATCATTGATGAAGAGTTTCAATTTGTCAGGGTCACCATTATGGGCGGCAAAACTCTTGCGAGCATCAGCCACGGCTGTGCGAACATAGTCGATGTCGCCGAGATAATCCTGCCAGTAGAAATTGTTCTTTGCATCGTCAGCTGAAACGTTGCCTCGTTTAGCAGACTGCAAGTCAAACTTGCCATCACCATCTTTATCGGCACCAGAAAGGGCCTCGTTCACAACATCCCAAGATGTAACATAACCATCAGTAGCCTCCATCATACCATCAATCCAAGTTCCCATGGCAGTGGTAAGAACATTTTTCTTCTCTTCATCGGTGAGAGGAATGGAGTTGAGATTCTTGACCTGATAAACCTTAACAGAATGTACATCCAAAGTAGCATCTGCTGTCTGTGGTTTCAAGATAATATCATAATTACCTCCAGCAATATTAGGCATCGGAAGTTTTACGGTATGACGACCAGCAGAAACAGGTACTTTTACAGTAATTTGCTGGTTACTATTTGCATCCCAACCATTCTGCATAGTCAATTCTACTCCACTAGCATCCTTTGAAGCAGACAAGTCAAGATAAACCACATAATTACCCTCCTCAGAAAGCGTATTGTTGCTACTTGGCATAACAAAGAACTGAGACCAATCTCCTGTTGGAACAAAATGGATAGCCCCATTCACAACAGGTGGTTCGCAGCCCATAGCATAGAATGGGAAAGGTCCATCAGTATAGGTTTGCTCATGAACTAGTTGTTCTACCTCGACAGCTGCGGCTGCAGAAGCCACCTTGATGGTACAGCCAATCGGTGCCCAACCACTAGCCGACTCTTTTGCAAAGTCTCCATTTTCAATAAGATTCTCATCAGAACCAGCTTTCGTCAACTTAAAGTCATCGCAAGAAATGGTTCCTCCTACGTTACCGAACACAAACTGAAGCTTATCAATAGGGAAATTGGCTGTAAACTCCCACTTCAAAGTAGAATAATCGTTAGTGATGTCATAATCTTCCATATACTGAACATCATTACTACCACCCCATTGGTTTTTATTATCACTTGCTTCCCAAATAGGCCAAGCAGCAAAAGTTCCACCATCCGAAGCCTTTACCTTAACGGTCATCACGTAACTTTGTCCCTTAACCAATGCCTTAGGCAACACATAACTAATCTGTTTATCCCATTTATTGGCACCAGCTTCGCCACAAGCAATCTCCAAGTACTTGTTTCCACCATTTGGATCAGGTGGCAACTCCTTATCCTTGATAAGATTTTTGAGGTACTTATTGGCTGCCTGAGCATGCCAAGCCAGCGTATGACCATAAATCGTCATATCTGCATCTTTCGCATTCTTGACGAACTCCTTGACTAACGAAAAATCCATACTGCCATCATCTTTCACACAAGAAGCCATTTTCATGGCATTACCAGCAGTCATTTCATTGAAATTGCTACCAGCAAGGCAATATACAAGTGCCTGCTTGTTGAATTCGGCTGCTTCAAGCGCAATGCCCAACTTAAAGTCGGGATTGCACTTGCCGGAAGCTTTCATATCTTCCACGTATTTCTTCAAAGGCTCGTAGTTATTCAGATACTGATATTCCTTCAAATTCTTGGTCATATCAGTTCTGTACTCCGAGAACTTGTCATCAGCACAAGAAGACAAAGCCAAGAGAGCCATCAAGCCTAAACCTAAATTAATATTTTTCAATTTCATAATAATCAAATTATTAGAATGACACTTATCTATCAAGAATATTACTTCCTGATATACTGAGGACTGAATTGAACAATACCATTGGTGTTACCACGAGTCTGGGCAACAAACTGATCGGATGTTTCCAAAACAATGCCTGAACCGAAATCAACCTTGTAATTGAGAGTCAGGATGTCACGATCCTTGTTACCCCAAGCCAACTTTGCTCCCTTTTCTACAAACTTACCTGTACCAGAAGCAGTCATGCCCTCTGTATCAGAAGTAACGGTACAATTACCATTATCATCGAACGTAAGTTTCAAGTTGCAAGTGACCTTAGAGCCGTCAGCTTTATTTACAGAGACTTCGAAATTACATTCCTTCAAACTCTTGGTTGTAATGTGACTCACTTCATCCTTTTCAATAGTTGCACCTTCACGCTTTACCTCATGAGTTTGTCCATTCACTGTAATCTTGTCAGTTCCTCTACGGAAATAAAAGCCATCCCATGGATTCATAAACTTAACGCAATAAAGGATATAATCCTTAGGAACAATAAACCAAGCTGAAGCATCAGTACGAACAGGAGTTGTACCTGCAACGATAGGAGAACCCGAAAGAATAGAATCGGCTCCCACCATATCCTTGATGCGAACTGGGATTACATATGTATTCTTTGCACAATCTGGGTCAGCAAAAAAAGCATCCTCCAACTTAACCTGAAGACGTCCCTGCAATTTCCCATTATACGCAACCGTCTTGGTAGGAATTGTATAATAATTGCTAGGCATTGGCTTTACAGGAGTGACTCCATCCTCAAAATACAGATTGTCACACAATGAATTATCAACATCTACATTCAATGTGATGTTTTTTCCATTATATGCTCCACCCATTGTAGATACGATATACAATACATGATTGTTATCATCCGTATTATCGCGATTCTCATCATTGCCTAAAACTACAGAACGTTCGATATACTGATAAGGATAATATACAGTAGTACCGCCCTCATAATCAGGAAATTCTTGGTTGCCATTCTCACAAGAGTTAAAGCCTAAAGCCAAGATTCCCAATGCAGCCATGGACAAATATTTGCTTATCTTCATTGTTTTCATCATTTTAAATATTAGTCGTTATTTTTTACTTCCCAGCCCTTATTCTGCTGCAAGTTGCTCCACTTCAATATTTCGCTCTGTGGTATAGGACCGTAATACATGTAATCTTTATAGCTGCGATCCTCAACCTTCATTTCTTTGTATGATGGAACACCAGCCTCTGAAGTGATTTCTACACCACGCGCAGCCTCATTTAGAGGAGCTTTCCAACGGCGAAGGTCATTAAAGCGCTTATTTTCAAAACAAAGTTCCAAACGACGCTCGTTTCGAATCAACTCACGCATTTTCTCTTTGCTACCAGCGCACTCATCCAAGTATGGATCCACGCCAAACTCGCCAATTCCGGCACGCTCACGGATTGCCTTGATTACATCGTAAGCTGAGTAGTTGTGAGTTCCCTTACCCTTTGGTCCCCAAGCCTCGTTGGCAGCCTCAGCGTAATCGAGGAATATCTCAGTATAGCGAATATACACAGGATAATGATACTGAGCATTCTTTGCATTAGGGTCAGGATTACAATCCTCACGCAACAGCTTTTTCATGTAATAGCCTGTACGAGTAGAATTGGAAATCTTATTCAAACCATCATTGTTATTAGCCGTCGTAATGTCTGTATGAATGGTCTTTCCCTTATAAGTACTACCATCATGAATGATATAAAGGTCAAGACGAGGATCTCGATTGCTGTAAGGATTCGACTTATCATACTCTGAACGATCATCGGTGATAGGATAACCATTTACAGCAGGGAATGCATCGACCAGATTCTGAGTTGGGTTGATTCTACCCTTACCATAAAGAGACGGAGGGAAATTATCAGACTCTTGGTTCAGACCAAGATCCCAGTCATCAGCACCATTGGTACGACTGCCACGCCAAAGAATTTCAGCAGGACAAGCACCTGAGCCAAGCGCATCGATTTCCCTGGTTTGCATAAACCAATTATTACCTGTAGCAGACAATCCATTCACACCATTGATATGGTCAAGAACGGTAGCTGCATCGTCAGCAGCCTTAGCATAATCCACGTTTGTACCTTCAGAGAAAGCAGGACTAGCTGCAAGCAAAGATACCTGTGAGCGAATAGCCTCAGCGATACGACCGCTGATACGACCACGCATAATGGAACCAAACACACGGTTGTAGTCTCCTGCGGTCTTTACTCCGATTTCCTTATACTTGGCAGGAACATCGTTATCATTAGTCAAATCATTGTAATCAAGAGGGAGAAGCTTGGCAGCCTCGTCCAAATCGCTATAGATTTGATCCAAGCACTCTTGGAATGTATTACGTGGCTTGTTGAAATCATCAGTAGAAGTCTCTGGTTCTGTCAAATTAGGAACGCCAAGCAGTTTGCCATCGGCTGTCCATCCACCATGATTCATCAAAAGATAATACAAGTTGAGAGCTCTCAAAGCATAAGCTTCACCTTTACGGCTATCACAATACATCTTACGGGCATTCTCGTCCTTTGCCCAGTTTACCTTATCTACCTCCTGAAGGAAGATATTGAGATATTGGATACTAGCACGACCATTTGTCCATTTAGACATAGGATCGCTATTAGCAGTCCAAGAACCTGTAGCCATCTTGAGAAAGCTATTTGTCAAGTCATTGCTTACAGCGTCATCTGTAGCAATATCAGTAACACTCTTGGTATTGTAAGGAAGCATCGCATAACCATATCCCAATAGTCCCTGAGCGTATGTTGGCTCATTGTAAATCTCATCCAAGCCACGGTTGTTTTCCTCTGCAGGCTCGAAGAGATCTGAGCAAGAAACCAAGGTAAGCGACATTGCTGCTAATATAAATATATTTTTTACTTTCATTTCTTTCTACATTTTAAAATGATTAGAATGTTGCCTTTACACCTATATTATAATAGCGTGTCTGAGGCGCAGACCCAACGTTCATCTCTAAGACTTCGCGCTCTCCTGAAATGGTAAGCAAGTTAGCTCCGCTTACGTATGCCGACAACCCCTTAAGCCATGTCTTTTGGAACAAAGTACTAGGCAAGTCGTAAGTTATCTGGACCTTAGCCAAGCGGAATGCATCTGTCTTGTACATCCAGAAGTCTGATGTCTGGAAGTTGTTGTTACCATCAAGAGATGTCAAACGAGGATAGGTTGCAGTCTCTTTGGTTTCCTCAGTCCATCGGTTACGAACTACAGCAGAATATTTGCTATCGCCCTTTACCCACCAATAAGAATTATTCTTGACACCCCAAGCACCGAAGTTACCGGTACCAAGAGCGAAGAAGGTAAAGTTCTTCCACTTAGCTGTAAGATTGACACCAAGCGTGAATGGTGCTCCGTACCAACCACCCTTACCCAAGAAGACTTGGTCGTATTGGTCAATTTTATTATCACCATTTACATCCACATACTTGATGTCACCAGGTTTAACTGTTCCACCAAAATAGCTTTGGTCTGGAGAATTTTTGATTTCCTCCTCGCTTTGGAAGAGACCTGCGCTCTTGTAGCCCCAAATGCCATCAAGTGCCTTTCCTTGTCTGTTCTGATACTGCTCTACGTTGTTCTCATCTCGTTTGGTAGCCTTGGTTGTATAGTAAGTACCTGTCACACCAAGTGAGAGATCCACATCACCTACCTTCTTATTGAAGTTGGCTGCGAAATCAAATCCAACTCTTCGATTATTGTTGTAATTAAGTACAGGCATAAACGAAGCCGCTGGATAACCAGTATTCAAATGAGATGGATAGAATGTTGGCGAAGAGATGAGATAACCCTCCATCGAATTGATGAAGAAACTTGCATCCAATGTCACCAATTTCTGCCACAGGGATGTCTTGAAATTCAGAGACAACTCTTTGCGCTTGATAAAATCAAGGTCTTTGTTCTCACCTCTTTTTGAATAGGTGTATTTATCGCTAGATCCATCATACCATCCATAGCCGTAATCAGAAGTCCAAATACTCTGATAGAGATAGTAGCGATTGTCACCATTTGCTATATCAATATCCTCATTGATAATACTACCTGATACACTAATCATCATGTCATCTACCACCTTGGAATTCTTCAAGAAAGACTCATTCTTGAGTCTCCAACCCAAAGAAAGTGATGGTGAGAGAGCCTCACGATGACCTGGAGCCAACTGGGCAGAGTGAATGGCAGCTAATCCAAAATCTGCGTAATACTTCTGGGCATAATTGTAAGAAGCATCGAATGCAAGATTGGCACTAGAGTTCTTATGATACTGTCCAGACTTCGACTGCTGGAAGCCAGAAGCTATCAACATTGCCGACAGATTGTGAACCTTGTTGAAAGTATTGTTGTAGTTGAACTGACCAGAGAAAAACATGGTCTGGTTATCTGTACTTCCGCTGATGTTCTGGTTGCCAGACTTTTTATCCTCACCTTCCTTCTTCAATGCGACAATCATATCCTTGCCATCAACGTTAGCCCATGTTGGGATATAAACAGCATAGCTATTATCGAAAGAAGTATTATAAGAGGTAGCATAGTCGACTGCGAAATGAGTCTCGAAAGACAAGCCCTTCAACACCTTGTGCAAGTTGATATTGACACCCGTATCAAACTGGAATTGACGACTAGTAAATTTACTACTTCCTGCAGAATAGATATCAGCAAAAACATTGGAGGAGTTTGCCTGAGTACCAGCAAGGAAGTATTTGCCATCAACCAACTTCGCAACGCTCATCAAGTCCCAAGCAGCCTTAGCATTAGGGGCTATCATATCTGTGGAGATAAGAGGAGCTGCATTCTGTGGAAAATTAGGACGCCAAGTAGAAGCAGCTTCCCAGTAATTACCCTTTGCAGAATGAGAATCATAGAAGGTTGCACTGGAGTTGACCCAAGCCTTAATATCATCAGTAATGTCTATATCCACATTACCACGAACGCTGAAGCGCTGGGTATTATTATTCTTAGCCTCACCAAACTTGAAATAATCGCCCTGGCGATAATAGTTGATATTGCTATAGAAATGAGCTCGCTTACCACCACCGCTGATTTCTGCAGTAGCCTCATAACGGCTGTTCATCTTTCTGAGATAATCAGAAGAATAGAAATCGAGATTAGGATAACGATAAGGGTTCAAACCTGCTCCATGATTATAGATGTCCTCAGCAGAATAAAGCTCAGACAGACCATCATTACGACGAGCCTCGTTATAGAGAGTCATATACTCTGCACTGCTAAGATACTCAGGATAAGACTTTGCTACATTCAAACCTGCATTAGCCTGCACCTCGACCTTCAAGCCGTCATTATGACCACGCTTGGTGGTTATGACTACAGCACCCTTGGCAGCCTTGCTACCATAGAGCACCACAGCCTGCGCACCCTTGAGGAAAGAAATCTGTGCAATCTCACTTGGTTGAACGTTATTAGCTTCACGAGGCACACCATCTACCAAGACGAGATAACCAGCGTTGTCGGCATCCATACCCCAGAGAGAATTGCCATTCCAACCACCTACATAACCTTGCATATTGTCGAGGCTATAAGTATGGTAATTCTTCTTCATCAAGTTCTCTACATCGACTACAGACACACCGCCCAAGATGTCATCCTTGGCTACCTTTCGGTAAGCCACCTGAACCATCTCCTTGTCGGCACTGGCTGTATCGGATTCGCTTGTCTGTGCAGTCTTGGCATTGGCACCAAGAGGAGCCAAAGCCACGAGACTTGCTACAAAAAGCTTATAATTATATGATTTGAATCTTGAATTCATACTATCATTATTCATTTAGTATTACTAATTTATAATTTTAAACCTTACCAGCCAGGATTTTGCTTAAACTCTGGATAGAGCTGAGTCTCCTTGATTGGCAATGGGAACCAATAGTGCTTGGTATTGAAATTACGAGTCAATATCAACTCTCTGCGATAATTGGCAACCTCAGCGTCCTTAGGATCATGATTCTTATAGAAGTCTGCACTTTCCACACGGTCAAACTCCTGTGAGAATTTTTGATTATATGGTGCCTCTGTCAGAAGCAACCAACGCTGCAAGTCACAAAAACGGAATCCTTCGAAAGAAAGTTCTACCTCACGCTCACGACGGACCTCGTCCATGAACTTATGGTTGTCTGCAACAAATTCTGGAGCAACATGACCAGCACCACAACGGTCGCGAAGTGTATTAATTGCATCTTCTGCGGTCTTACCAAAGTTTGAAGACTTGCCAGTAGCACCACCGAATGCAGCACAAGCCTCTGCATACATCAAGTATATGTCTGCAAGACGCATATATGGCAAATAGCAGTGGAAAGCTGCACCCCAGTCGTAATCTTTATCCACTTCATTACAAGTATGAGGCACCAACTTCTGAATGAAATAACCCGTACGGCTTGCATTTTCTATAGGGCGCATATTACCACCCGTATATAATTGGCAATACTGTAAATCTGCATACTGACCAGGTGATCCGTTCAAATACTTAAAACCATCAAAGACGATATCGTGGTAGAAACGGGGATCACGATTTTTGAAAGGATGCTTAGGGTCGAAACCAGACTTTGGATTGAGTACATACTGACCATTCTCAACCAAATAGATTGGTTCTCCGTTAGCCATTCCATAAGCCTCTACAAGGTTGGCCGTAGGTTGGTGAATGACATTATCATGAGCAACTACTTTCTGTACCTTAGGGCCAAAGACCTTAGAGGTGTTCCAGTTAGAGCCATTAAAATCAGGAGATGGACCACGGAAGATAGCTTCAACCGATCCAGGCATTTTCCAGTTCTGCTTCTTGGTATAGAATATATCAGAAAAACAGCTATTGGCATCATCAGATTTCTCATGATTGTAGATGTCTTTGTACTTAAACTCTGCCAATGCATATTGTGTCTGACCAGCTTCTACAAGAGAGAGCAGTTCACCAAAAGCCTCAGCTGCCTTCTTAGCATATTCCTGATCATAATCATAAGTCTTGCCATTCTTGCTGGCACCAGTCTGCGCACCATTCTTCATCAAAGGACTAGCAGCCCAAAGATAGGTTTTACCAAGATAACCAAGAGCCATGATCTTATTGATGCGAAGATCATTCTTACCTTGTGTGGCAGCACCTGCAGAAGTCTTATCCCAATTAATAGGCAACAAATCGGCAGCCTTGCGGAAATCTGCTGCCGCTTTATCAGCGCATTCCTGATAAGAAAGGCGTGGCAAATTCAGCTCGGCATTGGCATCGAGATAAGTATCCACATAAGGCATACCACCAAAATACTGCATCATTTCCTCATGCCACCATGCACGGAAGAAATAGAGCTGACCCTCTATCAGTTTTTTCTCTTCAGCACTTCCAGTCACAAACTTGTCGATATTCTGTAAACCGAGATTACATTTTCTGATGCAATACCACGCATGGTTCCAAATACCGTGGTCGAACTTATTAGTGGAAGTAGAAGCACCATCACGCTTTAACCAGTTACCAGTAGATTCCCATGCACGGAAGTTACCTAAATCAACCTGATGGGTCATTCTATTATCAGCCTCAGGATTGAAGATTTCATCATCACCCCAGTTCCATGAAGGACAATAGTTACATTTCTCTTTATCAGGGATACAGTTGTATATTTCCTCAACGAAACCTTGGAAATTACGGAAATTGGCAAAGGCATCGTCTGCAGAAACTGTTGAGTCTGGCTCCTTGTCCAAGTAGTCTTGACAAGAGCTCAGCGAAGTACCGAGAGCCAGCGAGACGCATCCCGTCAACAATAATGTCTTTATCTTATTTTTCATCTGAATATTTTTTTTAATAATTACAATGAGAATTTAACACCTAAGTTGAAGCGGCGAACCGTAGGGTATGCTCCCAACCAGCCACCACCACCGAGGTTTGCCTCACGGTCATCAGGCATACGAGTCCAGAGCCAGAGGTTATTACCATTCAAGTAAATCTTGAGGTAGTTTACGCCTAATGCCTTAATCCAACCCTTGGTCCAGGTATAAGCAATCTCGACATTCTTCAAACGAATGTAAGAGCCATCATACATATATTGTGTACCATCGGAGTAACTTGAAGCAGTGGCACCCCAACGAGGGAGGACACATTCTGCATTGGTTTGATTCTTATTCCACCAAGTACCAGTATCATAAACATTATCAAGCTTATTACCAAAACTTCCCAATCCTACGTCACGGGTCACATTAGTTACTCCATAGAACTGAGCGAAAGCAGAGAACCCCTTCCATTCGAAACCAATAGTAGCATTATAGGTGTTCTGCGGACTACTGCTATAACCTACAGGAGCCGAGTCCTTGCTATCAACAACACCATCACCATTGAAATCAACAATGTAATAGTCACCAACCAAACGATGATTGTCATTGGAGTCGTGCGCCGGAGAACCTATCAAATCATCAATATTATTGATAAAGCCCTTATCTATATAAGAGTGATACTGATTCATGGCAAATCCTGCCTCCTTTTGATAATTTGGAGTAAGGATGGCATCATCCTTCAAAATTACCTTATTCTTGGCATGGGTCATATTGAAATTACCCCAGAGTCGCAAGCCATTAGCAAACACCTTATTAAGTTTCAATTCCCACTCGTAACCACTGGTACGAACCTTACCTTTATTAATAGTAGGTGCTGTCGTTCCGAAATAAGAAGGAACGGAACGGTTGGAGCCGAAAATCAAGATGTCATTACGACGATCACAGAAGAAATCCAAAGAACCAGTAATCAAGCCTCCCAAGAAACCATAATCAATACCGAAGTTGGTTTTCTTAACTGTTTCCCATTTCACATTATCATTTCCAAGAGTGTTCTGTCGATACCATGTATAGATGCTCTCTGTATGGTCGAGATCCATCGTAGTCTTGCCGCCATACGCCCATTGACTCATATACAACCAGCGACGACTAGAATCAAATGGGTCACCAATGTTGTCATCACCAATCTCACCGTAGGAAGCACGGAACTTCAACATATCGATGATGTGCTTGTCACGAAGAGACTTCATGAAGTTTTCCTCAGTAATGGTCCATCCGATAGCACCTGAATTGAAGAAGGCAAAACGATTGTCCTTGCTGAACTTTTCTGATCCGTTATAGGCGCCATTATACTCGATGTTATAACGACCTGCATAGCTATAGGTAGCACGGAATGCCCAGTCCTCACGGTAAGTTGGCATCACACTACCACGTGCATTCTCCTGACGTGAGAACAAGCCCATGGCTGATACGTCATGCTGTCCAAACTTGCGAGCCCAGTTGAGCTGCAACTGATAGTAGAGGTTGCGAACAGTCTGGTTATTATCTACAGAACCACCTTCCGTTGACCAGTTCACACCTTGCTGCCAATCAAACTTATTATTTCCTTCAAGTTCTTTACCATAAGTAACCTGACCTGTTTCAGGATCAATATACTTAGTCTGGGCTTCATTATTCAAGTCATTGATACCTCGTCCTGTCTCAACAAAAACATTATCCCAAGAGATAGTACCACGGAAATTCAAGCCTTTGGTTATGAAATCCAACTTCTGCTCAAGGGTAAAGTCTGTATTGATACGAGTAGTTGTAGCCTGTGCTGTACCACCGATAGCAAGATTCTGTGCAGAGTTACTTACATTGGAAGCAGCTGGATAGAATCCCCATGTGCCGTCAGAATATTGTGGCAAGAACACATCTGGGGCGATGTTATAAGCACCAGCCCACTGCTGACCAATCTGCCACTCACTATTGCTCATGTTACTCCAAGGAGCTTTTCTTACTCCATTGCTACCAGCCACATTTACCTTCAAAGTAGTGCTACTTGTGATGGCAAAGTCCAAGTTACTACGAACATTGATACGATTGTATCCATAGCCAGAGTTGTAGTTACGACCATTGTCATACTCACGGAAGAGGTCACCCTCATGCACGAAATCAGCAGAAGCGAAGTACTTAACGAATTTTGTACCACCACTCACGTTCACGTTGGCATTATAGGACACAGCAGACTTTTTGAAAAGTGCATCCTGCCAATCCACATTGGCATAACGTTCACGCTGCTCCTGAGTAGTCTGGTTTCGATAGTTGTCTATAAAAGACTGAGGACGAAGATATGAAACACCTTCAGGATAAATGCCCAGTTCACGCTCTACCACTTGGTTGCGAAGCATCAACGCATCATAAGAGTCGTACTTATTAGGCAACTTAGAAGGAGCTTTCAACGTAGCATTGAAACCAACGTCAATCTTAGCCTTGCCTTCCTGACCACGCTTGGTGGTAACCAAGATGACACCATTGGCTCCCTTCACACCATAGACTGCAGTAGCAGAAGCATCCTTCAGTACAGAGATGCTCTCCACAGAAGAGATGTCCACGCTGCTCAGAGGACGTTCAATACCATCAACGAGAACGAGAGGGTCGGAATTATTCCATGAACTAGAACCACGGATGATAATCTGAGGTTCCTCCTCACCAGGCATACCATTGCCTTGGATTGTAACAACTCCTGGGAGGTTACCTGTCAAGGCTGAACCAACGTCGCTGACACCAGCTGCACGTTCCAAAACCTCACCAGTAGTCTGGGTGATGGAACCTACAACAGATGCCTTCTTCTGCTGACCATAACCAACGACTACAACTTCGCCGATGGCGTTGTCGTCTTCAAGAGTAAGTTTGAGCTCTCTCTTCTTACCGATCTTTACTTCCTTGGTCTTCATACCTACGTATGTAAATACGAGGGTAGAATTCTCTGAAGGAACACTGATACTGAAATTACCATCTAAGTCGGTGACCGCACCGACGCTGGCATTACCTTTTAGTTTTACAGTGGCACCTATCAGAGGCTCACCTGTACCGTCAACAAGATTACCCTTGACCTGGATATTCTGTGCCTGAGCATTCAGGCTGCAGAAAGCTCCCACCAAGCATAAGGCTGCTGTCCGTTTCATTGTTAACACTTGTTCAATCATGTTCTATTCATTTTTGATTTATGCTTTAAAAATTTAGGCGTGCACTAAAACTGTTTATTCACGGCGGCAAAGGTATGGATTTCTTTCGAAACATACTTTGCGTGGTGTAACAGAAAGTTTATCATTTTAGAAAAACCTTGCGAGAACGTATTTTTCCATTACTTAACAGTTGTTTTATTATATAAACACCTGCAGTTGGCTTTTCAACTTCTTTTCCTTCTATATTATAATATAAGGTGGAAACCACGTCTGCCTGGGTTTCTAATTGTTTAATTCCTGTTGTATTTTGTTTCAAATACCACTCTTTATACCACTTCATACAGGCATAGCCGCAACATTCTTCGAACAATCCGTGTTTCTTGGCATTCTGGAAACCCGGAATCACCTTGCCCGATTTAAGATATTCATCAATATCGTAATATTCCTGCGGATGGGTAAGGGTCATACCGATATTGCCAAAGTGGTCGTGAACTGCCTTCCATGCCAATCCCCATTTCGAGGTAGATGCTGTTGCCCAGCTTCCCAGGTTAGGTTGTGTCCACTGTCCCCACTCATTGTAGTGACCTTTATCCTTCTGGTTAGGATCTTCCGGACTCCAGTCTATCTCCGTTACCATGATAGGTTTCGTTTCCACCATCGGCACCTGACTTTTGAAGTTGCGGATGAAAGTATCGTGATTGCAATTCTTATCGGTCATTTTTCCATACCATCCGGAATAAACATGTACTGCATAAGAGAAGTTGTCCTCGCTATCGGTGATAGGATACTTGACGTAATCCTGGTACTGACTCTGATAACCTGCGCCCGGAACCCAGATGATTCCCTTGAAGCCCTGCTCGCGAATCACATCCACCACCGGCTGGAAGTAATCATGCAAAGCCTTTTTTGGATCCGTTCCGTCTGATGGATGTACTCTCACAGGCTCATTGGCTAGTTCGATGGAGATTACTCCTTCATTCTGCTTGATGTATTCATCGGCAGCAAATGCTTTCCAGATAGCCTTCAGATAGCGGTTATACTTGTCGCCAACACTGATATCACCAGGACAGACACCCGGTGGACGTACGATGACGTAGAGTCCGTGGGCGATAGCGTCCTTAATTAATGGGATATAGAGTTTCTGCAGATAGAGGCAGTAGCGCGCCATGTTGAATGCTGAGATGTCAGCCTCATTCTCTGCCTTCTTCGATGGATCGTTGGTCCAACATGGATCCATGTGCAATCGGAACACGGTACAATAAGCACCCTGCTTCTTGTCGGTAATAGCCGAGAACTGCTTAGAGAAATATTCCAAGCAAGGCTTAATGTCGGCTTCAGAATAGTCAGCCTTCCACTTTTGCCATCTCCACCCATTGAAGTAACGGTTCGGTGTATCCATCACACCATGAAGAACCACAGTTTTACCATTGGCATCTACCAGATTCTTACCCTGCACACGGAGTGCCGGCAGATTATCGGCAGCCAGTCCCGCCATTGACAGCATAGCCATAGCGAGTGATAGTAACATTTTCTTTCTGTTCATTGTTATAATTATTTTTAGATTTATCATTATTTGTCAGTCACTTTATTTTTTCATGAAGGATTGCCAGGTTCCAGTTTACAGAAAAGGATGCTGGTCTTTTAAAATAGAATGGCGCGTAATCACTACGCACCATTCCCGAAAACCAATTAATCATGATTCTATATAAAAACCATAATATCAAAATCTTTTAGAAATTCTAAACCTATTCTACAAACCTATTATGTATAAACCTAACTAACCTAAATATTCTAAATATATACAACTTAAAAAACCGATGCAAAGATACTCCTAATCTATCATATATACTTTATAATAAGTAACCAATAGTTTTTCTCTCGTACCACATGTAACCTTATCTTTACCCTATGTAACATTTTAACATCTTTTTAATACATTCTCGTAAAAAACATACCTTACCATGCATTATTCTCCCATTTATTTTGTATTTTTGCAAACGAATATAAAAAAGCCAAAAGACAATGAAACCAAGAATCATGATGATTTCCATGAAATCAAACCTCAGAACAATGAGATACATCGGTCTTTTACTGATGTTTATCTTCTGTCTCACTGCGCAGAATATGATGGCGCAGCGAGGAAAACTTTTCAATTCAGACAACCAGCTTTCGAGCAACCTTGCCACTCAGGTGTTCCAGGATTCAAATGGTTTCATTTGGATTGCCACCCGTAACGGCTTGAATATCTATGATGGCTATAACTTTATGGTCATCAGAAAAACCTACGACAACAGTGACGGGCTCAACAGCAACTATATCAACAGTATAACACAGGATGAAAAGGGGCGTATTGTGCTGGGAACAAACAAGTCGCTGCTTATACTTAATGGTAAAAGGTTCAGCAACGTACCTATGCTCGATTCAAGAAATAAGCCTATAAGCACTTACGTTACCCAGGTAAGCCGTTTGCACAATGGCGATATTGCTGTCGTTACCTCCGGTTACGGCATCATGACCAAGAAAATAGATGCAAACGCCTGTTACGCCATGAAAGGAGAAGTGGAGAACCTGAAATTCATACATAAGATTCTGGAAGACAAACAAGAAAGGCTCTGGATTATCCTGGAAAACGGAAAGCTGTATCGGAAAGAAAAGAACGGCAAGCTTGTTTCACGCATCATGGGAACAGAGCAACTTAACACACAAGATATCAGGCAAGACGACAAGGGCAACATTTATCTTGCTACCAAGAATGATGGTATTTACCTTCTCAAGGCAGGTTCAACCATCTTCACCAAGATAGCCGGCATAGGCAATCTTCCTATAGACAACATCTATATCAGCCGCGACCAGCGCTTGTTTATCGGTTGCGATGGTATGGGTATCTTCGTGTATAATCCTGTAACAGGATTCTTGCAAAATAATCCTCTGTTCAGCCGTGAAGTAAATCTTGCCAAGTGCAAGATTACCAGCATTATAGAAGATTTTACGGGAAACATCTGGGTGAGCATGCTCCAGAAAGGCGTATTCATGCAGTCGCAGGCTCAATGCGATTTCAACTATATGGGCTACCGTTTGGGCAACCGCAACGTGATAGGCGAAAACAGCATCACAAGTCTGTGTGCCAACCAGGGCAATCAAGTCTGGGTGGGCACCGACAAGGATGGTCTTTACCTCTTTGACATAAAAACCGGTAGCATCAACAGCCATTTATTAAGCAACACCACGGTACTGGCACTCTGCAAAGACCGGAAGGACAGAACGTGGGTAGGAACCTATACTAACGGCATCGGATTTATAGATGCGGGGGGGTCTTTCCATCCATTCAGCCTAGGCATTGGCAACCAGACGGGCATCTTCGATATCCAGGAAGACCCGCAGGGCAATGTATGGTTTGCTACCATGGGCAAAGGACTTTTCCGCCTTTCTCCTGATGGAAGCATCAAGCAATGGAAAACACAAGATGGTGCCGACAACAACCTGAAAAAGAATAGTATTCCTAATGATTACCTCGTGAAACTTAGCATCTCAAAAGATGGTAAGCGGGTTTTCGTTGCCACTTCTGTAGGTCTGGCTTGCTATGACCAGCAAAAAAACAGCTGGACTTCCACTTTCGGTGGCGTCAACTGTCTGAACAAGGGCAGTTTCTCACATTGCGTTTATTCTGACAGCAAGAACCGCGTATGGTTTGGCACTGAAGACGGCGCAATCTGCTATGATCCGAAGAAGGGATATGCTCATCCGAAGATTTATAACACAGAACTTGGACTTTCTGACAACATCGTAGCCAGCATCATAGAAGATTACAAGAGCAGAATCTGGATAGGAACTACCTGTGGCTTAAACCAGGTAGATACAGAAAAAGGAACTATCAACAAGTACTTCTCGGGCAATGGCTTACAGAGCAATGAGTTCAGCGATGCTGCAGCCTGCACGCTCTGGGGAGGAAAGATGCTGGTGATGGGCGGAACCGGCGGTATCAACTGGTTTGATACGGACAAGGTGAAACAGCATCCTTGGCAGGCAAAAGTT
>ENA-USTZ01000459-USTZ01000459.1-human-gut-metagenome-genome-assembly--contig:-NODE-459-length-19194-cov-5.575509_pt1 | contig 19194 bp, 17 predicted proteins | sample MGYA00250049_ERZ773375 | MGnify/ENA primary metagenome ERZ773375 (study PRJEB29103, sample SAMN06111956) | human gut metagenome | biome: human gut; feature: ankylosing spondylitis patient; material...
GCTTTGCGGGCGGGAAGTTCCAGAGCAGGAAGGCCATCAGGGAACCGGCCAGTGCGGCGGGCAGAACGCCCAGCGGGAACCAGCCCAGCAGGGTCATCACCCCCATCAGGCCCAGCATGGCCGCAAAGGACGTGCCGCAGACGATGCCGTCCATGCCATCGGCAATGCGGGCACACGCGGCCAGTGCGACCAGCAGCCCTTCCCACAGCAGCGGGGCGGCAATGCCCAGATCGACATAGCCCACGCCCGGCAGGGTGATCCCGACTGCAAGGCAGCCTCTGGCCCCCAGCAGCACCAGCACCACGGCACCGGCAGCGGCTTCCAACCCAAGGCGGGTGTGCCGCCGCAGGCCCAGCACGGAACGGCTGCGGATGCGGGCCAGATCCTCCAGCAGACCCACGCCGCCAAAGAGCAAAGCTCCCAGCAGCGCTGTGAGCAGCCGGACCGAGAGCAGGCTCTCGGCCCCCAGCAGCTCAGGCTGGGCCACACAGGCGGCAGTCCAGCCCACGCCCACAGCGGCCAGCACCCCCACCATCAGGCAGAGCCCGCCCATGGTGGGAGCCTGCGGCGGGCTCTCCGGCTCGGCATCCGGCGCTTCCTGCCCGGGTGCCTGCCGGGCCTTGGGCTCATCCCAGCGTCCCTGGAACGCCCGCAGCAGCGGCACCATCAGATTCCCGAGCGCCGCCGTGAGGAAGAACCCCAGCGTTGAGGCGACGATCAAGGCAAAACGAATCATAATAACGATACTCCAAGTATTTTACTTTGCGCAGACGGGATAAAACAGGGCCAGCGCCTTTTCCAGTGCCATGCCCCGGCTGGCCTTCACCAGCAGAGCGTCGCCCGGGGCCATCCGGGCCAGCAGAGCGTCTGCAGCCTGCTGGTAATCCTCGGCGTGGACGACGTCGGCGAGGCCCGCGTCCTTTGCAGCCCGGGCCGTCCGTGCGGCCTCGGGGCCATAGGTGACAAGGGCGGTCAGCCCGGCCTCTGCGGCCTGACGGCCTCCTGCGGTCTGGTGCGCAGCCTGAAAAAAGAGCTGGACGCCAAGAAGGGCACCATCAAGCTGCTGAACCTCGAGGACGAGCTGTGGACGGAGGGCCGTCCCGCCCTGCCCGCTACCCCGGCATGGCTCCTGCCGAAAGAGTACGCAGGCTTCTCCCCTGCCGAGAAGCTGGGCCAGCTGCGTGCGAAGCTCTCTGAGCTGGGCTGCACCGCACAGCTGGTGGGCAAGCTGGACAATCTGGCATGGCTGCTGAACCTGCGCGCCATGGACATCCAGTGCACTCCGTATGCCATGGCCTACTGCTACGTCACGGAGGACCGCGCTGTCCTCTTTATCAACACCAAGCGTCTGGGCGCAGAGGCTGCGGCTGAGCTGAAGGAGAACGGCGTCGAGATCGCCGAATACGACGATGTGCTGGGTTTCCTCGCCGCCGAGACCGAGCCGCAGACCGTGCTGGCCGACCCGGCTTCCGTCAACTACGCCGTCTATGAGACCTTGAGCAACAATGTGGCCCTGACCGTCAAGGATGAGGCCGATCCCCTGCTGCCGATGAAGGGCGTTAAGAACGAGACGGAACTGGCCCATGACCGCGAGGCCCATCTGCGGGATGCCGTGGCCATGGTGCGGTTCCAGAAAGAGCTGGAAGAGCGCCTTGCCGCCGGTGAAGAGCTGACGGAGCTGACCGTGGACGAGATCCTCCACAAGTACCGCTCCGCACAGGACAAGTTCATCGTGGAGAGCTTCGGCACCATTGCAGCCTACGGCGGAAATGCGGCCATGATGCACTACCACGCCACCGAAGCCGACCACGCCAAACTGGAAAAGAAGGGCTTTTTGCTGGTGGACAGCGGTGCTACCTACATGGACGGCACCACCGACATCACCCGCACCTACCCGCTGGGCGAGCTGACCGAGGACGAAAAGCTGTTTTATACTTGGACTTTGCAGTGCCACATCGACATCGCAAAGGCTGTCTGGCTGAACTACTGCGATGGTCACATGCTGGACACCATCGCCCGCGAGCCGCTGTGGCAGCACCTCATCAACTACCGCTGCGGCACCGGCCACAGTGTCAGCTTTGTGGGCAATGTCCATGAGGGCCCCCACGCACTGAACGGCCGCAACACCACCGTCTTCCAGCCGGGCATGGTCGTCACCGACGAGCCGGGCGTCTACGAAAGCGGTGTGGTCGGTATCCGCATTGAGAACGAGCTGGAGTGCTACCACAAGGCCGACAACCAGTACGGCACCTTCCTCGCCTTCCGTCCGCTGACCTTCGTGCCCATCGCCATCTCGCCCGTGGTGCCCGGCGTGCTGAACAAGGACGAGATCGCATGGTTGAACGCCTACCATCGGGAGGTCTTCACCAAGCTCGCCCCCCGCCTGACCGAGGAAGAGCGCGATTGGCTGGCCAAGAAGTGCGCAGCCATTGGGGATTGATTGAACTTCTAACAAAAATGAGGCTGTTGCAAAGAACTCCCTCAGTCACGGCTTTGCCGTGCCAGCTCCCTCTCGGAGGGAGCCTTGGCGTAACGGCAAGCTGTGAAAGACTCCCTTTGAGAGGGAGGTGGCATCGCGTCAGCGATGACGGAAGGAGTTGTGCAACAGCCTCTTTTTCTATTTATTATTTCTCCGATTGATGTTCTTTCCAGTAAGCCTTTGCTTCGTCGATGGCCTTTTTGAAGGGGCCGGAGGGGTAGGTGCTCTCGGCGATGTCCACAAGGAACTTGTAGAGCTGGGGCCGCACCTCCTCGTATATCCCAAGGCGGGTGTAGAGGTCTTTGTAGTAGCGGAACACTTGTAATTTGTTCTGCACGATGGTGGCTGCGTTGATCTGGGTGTGGCAGATGCTCTGGGGGTTCTGGACGTAGTAATAACCGGGTTTGTCAATGGCGACGAACCGCTCGGCGTACTGGATGTACCGCAGGTTAAACACGAGGTCCTCGGCCCAGCGCATCTCGCTGACGAACTGGATGTCGTTGCCGGTCAGGATATCGCGGCGGTAGAGCTTGTTCCAAAGCACGCTGTAAAAATAGGAGGCGGGCTTGTCCATCAGGCGGAGGGCGAAGGTATCCTTGTCGTAGACCCCGGCGGGCAGGAAGCCATACTCCCGCACTTCCGGCGGGCGGGCAACGCTCATGACGCCCAGCTCGTCTTGGATCTTATCCAGCACCTGTTCCGGCTTGGAGGCTCCTGCCGGGATGACCATCTTGTAGGGGGCGATGACGAAATCGGCTTCGTTCTCCTCGGCAGCGGCCACAAGGCGCTGGGTGAAGTCCGGGTCAAGGTAATCGTCGCTGTCCACGAACTCTACGTATTTGCCGGAAGCAAGCTTCAGGCCGAGGTTGCGGGTGTCCGATACGCCGGAATTGGCCTTGTCCACCAGCAGGATGCGGGGATCCTTTTGGCGGAACTCCTCGCAGACGGGAAGGCTCTGATCCTTGGAGCCGTCGTTGAGGATGATGATCTCGATGTTCCGGTAGGTCTGGGCACAGATGCTCCCCACGCACCGGGCCAGATGGTTCTGGGCATTGTAAACGGGCAGAATGATGCTGACGAGAGGCTGATTCATAGAGGAGTCTCCTTTCATCGTTTTTGTTGTAACTATACTCCCCCGCGGCGCAAAATGCAAGCGCCGGGGGCCGCTTGCCGAAGGAGGGCTTGGAAAATGATTTTTCATATCGCGATTTGCAGCCCGGACCCGGTGCTGCGGGGGCGGGTGCAGCGGCACTGCCTTGAATATTATGCCCGCCGCGCCGATGCGTGCATCGTGGAGCAGTTGGAAAGCGCTGCCGACTTGCTGCGTCAGGAAGCCGGCGGCACCCGGTACGAGCTGTATCTCATCGAGCTGACAGCTTCCGGCCCGGCGGCGGGCTTACAGGCGGCGGCCCAGCTGCGCCAGCACGGGGTGCGCGCTCCGCTGGCCTTCTTCGCCCACACCCCGGCCTACGCTTACGAGGCTTTCCGGGTGGACGCGATGCAGTATCTGCAAATTCCCTTCCGGCCCGAACAGCTCACCGCCCTGCTTGACCGCGCCACCGAGCCGGAGTATGGCCCGGTCATCCCGGTCACGACGGCGTCGGGGCTGCGGGCCCTGCCCTTCGCGGACATCGAATATCTGGAGTGCACCCACCACATCGTCCACTTCCACCTTGCCAGCGGCGAGGACGTGGCCTCCCTTTCGCTGCGGGTGCCCTTTTCCGAGGTGGCAAAGCCTCTGCTGGCCGACGAACGCTTTTTGCAGCCCCACCGTTCCTATGTGGTGAACCTCGCCGCCGCGTCCCAGCTCTCCGCCGGTGAACTGTGGATGCGCAGCGGCGCCCGCGTGCCAATCCCCCGCAGCCGTGAGGCCGCCGTAAGGACCGCGTTCCGGAAGTTTCTGGAACGGTAAAGGGAAAAATTGGTTGTAATTCGTCGAAACCCATGAGAAAACAAAAATACCGCCGAAAAGGCGGTAATGAAGAAAAACGATGATAACAAAAAAGATCGACCGCCCTACCTTCCAAGTACGCGGTCGATCTTTTTGAAATGCCCTTCTCGAAGGTGCAATCTAAACTTACGCGGAGTCTCGCCTCTGCCGGCCTCGCCCTCTCCGTCATCGCTTCGCGATGCCACCTCTCCCAAAGTGAGAGGCCTTGGCAGTCCGCCAAGTTTCCCGGTTTATACTTACGCCCTGCTGCCGTAAGGGGAGCCGTCAGGCGCTGTGCTCAGACTTCACGCCTTTGCCAAGGGCTCCCACTTTGGGGGAGCTGGCGCGAAGCGCCTGAGAGGGCGAGCCCGGCAGCGAGAACGCTGCGCCTTTGTTTGGCACAGCGTACCATAAGGCGAAGGCAAGGACACGGATGGCAGCGCAGGGCTTTATAATTTCAGCTCCCCCCACTCCTGCAGGAACTGGTCGCTGACTTGGCGGAGGGCGGGCTCGTCGGCGGCGCTGGCGGCGTCGGCGATGCCGATGACGTAGAAGCCCGCGTGGTGGGCGGTGCGGGCGGCGTAGAGGGAATCCTCGCAGACGGCGCAGGTACGGGGGCCGGTGCCGCCAAGGCGGTGGAGCGCCTCGAAGAAGACGTCCGGGCGGCTCTTGTGGAGCGGGCCCTGCGCCTCGACGTAGAACTCAAAATGATCGTCCAGCCCCAGCCGGGTGAGCACGGCCTTGCACTGGTCGCTCCATGTGTTTGAGCAGATGCACATCCGGGCTCCTTCGGCCTTGAGCCGGGCCAGCAGCTCCCGCACGCCGGGCTTGAGCTCTACGCTCTCGTACAGCTCCGCAATGACTGACCGCATCACGCCGAAGTAATCCTCCGGCTTTAGGGGCAGCGCATACTCCCGGATGAGGTACTGCGCGCCGTCGGCCATCCCCATGCTCAGCAGGGTGGTGCGCAGGTCGGCCTTCGGCTCGCGGCCATACCGGCGCAGCAGCGCCAGCGGGGCGGTCTCCCACACGGCGGTCATGCTGTCGGTCAGGGTGCCGTCCATATCAAAGATCCATTGCTTGCAGTTCATATTGCCATCCTCACAGTCAGATTTTACTAAATTATACCACGCTTTTTGTTCCAAAAACAGAGAGAAATTTTCCCGAAAATATGTTATACTTTGTGCAGATTTGATTCGGAGCACAAAGGAGGCGGTTGGGATGGCGCAGAACGAGACCCCCCAAAAGGCGCTGGTGCTGGCCGGCGGCGGAGCCCGCGGCAGCTATCAGGTGGGCGTCTGGCGGGCATTGACAGAACTGGGCTGGCACCCGCAGATCATCACCGGTACCAGTGTCGGCAGCCTGAACGGCGCAATGTTCGCGCTGGATCTGTACGAGACGGCGCGGGATATGTGGACGAGCATCCGCAGTCAGGACGTGATGGAGCTGCCGGAAGAAACGAATCTGACGGAGCTGCATCAGTTCCTGCGGGACATCGTGCGGGAGGGCGGTATGGATGTCACCCCGCTGGAAGAGATCGTGGAGCGGGTGTTGGACGAAGACGCCCTCCGCGCGTCGCCCATCCGGTTCGGCCTCGTCACCGTGGAAAAGCGGGGCCTGAAACCCCGCGAGCTGCCGCTGGAAGAGATCCCGGAAGGGAAAGTGAAGGATTACCTGCTGGCCTCGGCGGCCTGTTTTCCCGCGCTGCGGGCCAAGCAGATCGATGGGGTGCAGTTCCTCGACGGCGGCTACCGGGACAACATGCCCACCGCGCTGGCACAAAAAATGGGCGCGGAGGAGCTGGTCTGTGTGGATCTGGAAGGAGTGGGCATCACCCTGCCCAACCGCACCGGTCTGCCCACCACCATGGTGCGCAGCTACTGGGAGCTGGGCGATATCCTCCACTTTGATCCCGACACCGCCAAGCGAAACATCGAACTGGGCTATTACGACACCCTCCGGGCCTTCGGGCGGCTGCGGGGCTGTGCCTACGCCATCGCGAAGAGCGGCGCTTCCGACGCGGACGCAGCTGCGTTCCGGAAACGCTTCGACGCGGTGCAGAAGGCCGTCAAGGCGAAGTATCCGGTCACTCTGACGGCAGACCTCGCCCTCCGGCTGGCCAACATGAAAGATGCCGAGACCGCCCCGCTGGAAGCTGCCGCCGAGGATGTGGGGGTGGACCCCGCCCATTACTACACGGTGGAGCAGCTCGGCAGGATCTTTCTGGAACAATGCGACCGCAGCCGCATCGAGAGTTTTGCGCCCCTGTTTGACGGCAGCGGCAATGCGGCACAGGCTGCGTGGGCGGCGCTGCTGCCCAATACATTCTTGCAGGCGCTGGTCTACCGCACCCTGACAGCGCCGGTGGAGGAGGGAGTGGAACCATGAAAGTCTATCAGGGACATTCCGCTTCTCCCGGCCTCGTGCTGGGGCAGGTGAGCCGGGTGGAGCGCCGGACGGAGAGCTTCCGCCCCGGCCCCTTCAGCCCGGAGCGGGAGCAGCGGCTGCTGGACAACGCCGTGAAAACGGCCCAGACCGAACTTGACTCCATGGCGGAGCGCAGCGGCCCTACCGAACAGGCCATCTTTCTGTTCCAGAGCATGATGCTGGAGGACGAGGGCTTCATGAATGAGGTCCGCTTCCAGATCAAGGCGGGCATCGGTGCCGCCGAAGCGATGGACCGCGTGGGCCATCGCTATGCCGACCAGCTGGCCCGCATGGAGGACAACGCCTATATGCAGCTGCGCAGCGTGGATATCCTCGACGCGGCCAGCCGGGTGGTGAATATCCTTGCCAACCGGCCCCGCGTCTGGCTGGCGCTGGATCATCCGGTGATCCTCGCGGCGGAGATGCTGATGCCCAGCGACCTGTTCAGCGTCCCGGCGGGGATGATCTTGGGCATCATCACGTCCGAGGGCAACAAGCAGAGCCACGCCGCCATCATCGCGCGGGCCATGCACATCCCCGGCATCGTGCAGGTGGGCAGCGATTTTCTGGACGACTGCGACGGCCGCATCGTCGTCCTCGATGCCGACAACGGCGAGTGCATCCTTGACCCGGATGCCGTCACCCGCCAACAGGCTATGGCCCACATCTGCGAAAAACAGTGGGAAAACGAGGAGATGAACCGCATCTGTGCCCTGCCGAACCGCACCAAGGACGGCGAGACCTTTGAGCTGCTGGCCAACTGCTTCGGGCAGGAGGACATCGAAACGGCTCTCCAAACCGGTGCCAGCGGCGTGGGTCTGCTGCGCAGCGGCTACATGATGCTGCCGGGCCGCCCGGTGGACGAGCAGGAGCAGTATGTGTTCTATCACTCCTGCCTTGCTGCGGCAAAGGGCGGCGTCGTCACGGTCCGCACCTTCGACTTTGGCGCAGACCGCACCATGGCCGATGCGCATCAAGGGCCGGAATCCTCCAAGCTGGGGCTGCGCGGCATCCGCAACAGTCTGCGGCGCCCCCACCAGTTCGAGACCCAGATCTGTGCGCTGCTCCGCGCGGCGGCAGACGGCCCGCTGCGGGTCATGTTCCCGATGGTGACCAACCTTGAAGATTGGGACGAAGCCATGAAGCGGGTGGAGCACTGCCGCCAGCAATTGCGGGAGCGGGGCGAGCGGTTCAACGAGAAGACCCCCTTCGGCGTCATGTTCAGCGTGCCCTCAGCCTGCCTGACGGCGGAAGAATTCGTGGCTCGCGGGTGCGATTTCTTCGTCATCGAGACCAACGACCTGACCCAGTACACCCACGCCGTTGACCGGGACCTCTCCATTGCGGAGCGCTACTACCGCCCCGCCAGCCATGCGATGAAAAAGCTCATCGCCATGGTCATGGAAGCCGCCGACGGGGGGCAGATCCCCGTGACCATCTGCGGCATGGCCGTCGGCAACCCGGCCAATACGGTCCAGTACCTGAAACTCGGCCTCCGCAGCTTCTCCATGAGCCCTCAGAGCCTCATCGGCGTGAAGCGCGCACTGCTGGAAGCAGACAGCCGGGATTGACAGAAAGAATAAACTGTAATACTACGTACTACTGAAGCATAAAGAAGGGGCTGCTGCACATCGTTTTAGCCGAACGTGCAGCAGCCCCTTTTTGTTTGAAAGAGCGTTATTCCAGATTCCCCGTCAGGGTCATGACGGCGGAGAGGACGGCCAGCGGGGCCGTCTCACAGCGGAGAATGCGGGGGCCGAGGCCGACGGTCTTGGCACCGGCTTTGGCGGCCATCTCGGCCTCCTCGGCGGCAAAACCGCCCTCCGCGCCGGTGATGACGGCGATCTTCCGCTTCTGGCCGTCGGCGGGCTGGGGGTCTGCCAGCAGCTCCCGGAGGGGAGCACCGCCGCACTCGTAGCAGAAGAGCACGAGGTCGTACCCTTCCAGACTGCGGCAGAGCGCGCCGAAGTTGGGCAGCGGGAGGGCCACATCCGGCAAAACGCCCCGGCCGCACTGCTTGGCGGCTTCAAAGGCGATGCGGTTGTAGCGCTCGTTTTTCTGCTCCTCTTTCTTGGGGGCTGCCACGCAGTAGCGGCTGAAGAAGGGGACAAAATGGACGCAGCCCAGCTCGACGCCGTGGCGGATGACCTGCTCCAGCTTGTCCTGCTTGGGATAGCCCACAAAAAGGGTGACTTCTACGCTGGGTTCGGCGGCGCTGGGGCAGCCCGGCTCCACGCTGAACTCCACCGTCTCCGGGCCGAAGCCGGTGATGGTGGCGGTGTACTCTATGGCGTTGCCGTCGCAGAGGATGACGGTATCGCCCAGCTTGCCCCGCATCACGCGGGCGAGATGATGGGCGTCGGCACCCCGCAGCGTTGCGGTGCCGTCGGCAATCTCGGTAGTAAAATAACGGTGCGGCATTTTCTAATCCTTTTCAACTGAAGCTCCCCCTCCGGGGGAGCTGGCCTTACTTGCATTTTTTGCAGACAATGCACTCCCAGCCGCGCTTTTCCTTAACTTCCTGTACAGTAAGCCCGGCTTTTTCCAGCCCGGCGATGACCTCATCCTTTCGGCTGTCGATGATGCCGCTGGCGATGAAGACGGCATCCTCGGCCATCAGGCCGGGCACGGCGGGGGCCAGCGACAGGATGGCGTTGGCAACGATGTTGGCGGTGATGATGTCGTAGGTGCCGCTGGCCTTGTCGGACAAATCGCCCACAAAGACGGTCAGCTTGTCGGCTGTGCCGTTCAGGGCGGCGTTCTCCCCAGCGGTGCGGACGGCCACGGGGTCGATGTCCACGCCCTCGGCGGAGGCAGCGCCCAGCTTGAGAGCTGCGATGGCAAGGATGCCGGAGCCGGTGCCGATGTCCAGCACCCGTTCGCCGCCCTTGACCCGCTCGTCCAGCGCCTCCAAGCAGAGGCTGGTGGTCTCGTGGCCGCCGGTGCCAAAGGCGAGGCCGGGGTCGAGGATGAGCTTGACGCGGTCGGTGTCGTACTCCTGCCAAGAGGGCACCACGGCAAGGCGCTGGCCGATCTCCATGGGGTGATAATACTTGCGCCAGCCGTTCTGCCAGTCCTCCTGTTCCACACCTTCGGTCTCGACGGTGTAGGCGATGCCCGCCGCCTCCATCCGGGCCGCGATGAGGGCCAGCGTCTCCACGGGGGAAGCGCCCGGCTCCAGATACAGGTGGATGATGACCTGATCGCGGGGCTTGTCCAGCAGTTCCTGCTCGATGAGGTCCACATGCGCGATCTCGGCCACCTGCTGTTCGATGTCGCTGTAGTCTTCGATATAGATGCCGCCTTCGGCAATCATGGTGGCGACGGCTTCGGCGTTGTCGGCGTCGGCCTTGGCCACGGTCAGGCGGATATCAGTCCATTCCATTGATAAAACCTCCTTCGGGATGTTGTACACGGTTCGGGAATACCTATATAGTAACATAGACGCCGCCACGGTGCAAGAAGTGCGCGGCAGAGGCAGCAGAACATAGAAAATTCACAAATAGGAAAATTCTTTTCAGAGCGAAAACTTGTATCCTATCAAAAACTCCAAAAAATTTTGACTAAAAAATGCAAAATCAAGGATTTTTGTATCAATTATGGAGAAAAGAGCGGAAACCCCCTTTCCTTTTTTCTTAACATGTGTTAAGATATTGTTACGCAATTATGGACGGTCTGCAACCAGAGGCCGCCATAACAACAACATTCTTTAAGGAGGAATGTGTCTTATGATGAAGTATCTCCAGAAACTTGGCAAGGCACTGATGCTTCCCGTCGCGGTCCTGCCGATCTGCGGCATCCTGATGGGTCTTGGCTATGCCTTTGCTCCGGGCGTTATGGGTGTGCCCGGTGCAGCAACTTCCGGCGCAGCTTATACCGTTGGCTTCCTGCTGGTCAAGGCAGGCGGCGCTCTGATCGACAACATGGCATGGCTGTTTGCAATCGGTGCAGCAGTCGGTCTGGCGGATGACCACGACGGTACCGCTGGTCTGGCTGGCCTCGTCAGCTTCCTGATGATGCAGCAGCTGCTGAGCCCCGCTGTCGTCGGTGCAGTCCGCACCCTCGAAGAGGGCACTGCTACCTACATCGCTTTCCAGAAGGTCGCTGGCAACTCGTTCATCGGCATTCTGGCCGCTGTGGTGGGCGCGACCTGCTACAACAAGTTCAAGAACACCCAGATGCCTGACTGGCTGGCATTCTTCTCCGGCAAGCGCTTCGTCGCAATTGCCACCGGCCTGATCTCCATCGTGGTCTCCGTTGTCCTGCTGTTCGTCTGGCCTCTGATCTTCGGTGCACTGGTCTCTCTGGGCGAGGCCATCGCAAGCATGGGCGGCATCGGCGCTGGCATCTACGCCTTCCTGAACCGTCTGCTGATCCCCACCGGCCTGCATCACGCTCTGAACAACGTGTTCTGGTTCGACACCATCGGTCTGGGCGATCTGTCCCACTTCTGGGCTGGCGAGACCTCTGCGGATGTGGGCTGGAGCCTCGGCATGTACATGTCCGGCTTCTTCCCCTGCATGATGTTCGGTATCGCCGGTGCTGCGCTGGCCATGGTCCGCACCGCTAAGAACAAGAAGGCTGCCATCGGTCTGGTTCTGTCCGCTGCCATCTGCGCTTTCGTCTGCGGCGTCACCGAGCCGTTCGAGTTCGGCTTCATGTTCCTGTGCTTCCCGCTGTACATTGTCTACTCTGCTCTGTACGGTATCTTCACCATCATCACCTACTACTCCGGCTTCCGTGCTGGCTTCTGCTTCTCTGCCGGTGCCACCGACCTCGTGTTCTCCGCTTCCCTGCCCGCAGCTGCTAAGACTTGGATGATCATTCCTCTGGGCATCGCTGCTTTCCTCGTGTTCTACTTCGTGTTCTACTTCGCCATCACCAAGTTCGACCTGAAGACCCCCGGCCGTGAGGACGAGGACGCCGAAGAGGCCGAGAAGAAGGTGACGCTGGCCAACAACAACTACACCGAAGTTGCTTCTGGTGTGCTGAAGGCCGTCGGCGGCAAGGCAAACGTCTCCAGCGTGGACTACTGCGCTACCCGTCTGCGCTTCACCATCAAGGACTACACGCAGGTCGATGAAAAGGCTGTCAAGGCTGCTGGCGCTGCTGGCGTCATCCGCCCCGACAAGACCACCTGTCAGGTCATCATCGGCACCAAGGTCCAGTTCGTGTACGACGAGCTGAAGAAGATGCTGTAAGTGCATTTCTGAATTGCAACCTGCGGAAGTCTGGTTGATTCCGCATCTGTTCCCACGGGCCGCTGAGGGCGGGCGTTTACGCCCATCCCCGGCGGCCCTCTTTTTTGTTCACACAAAAGCGTTTTCTGGAAACCGAAAGCGTGTTATACTAGGGCCAATAAAAAAATCAGGAGGTTCCCATTATGAAGATCATTCGTGCAAAGGATTATAAGGATATGTCCCGCAAGGCTGCCAACATCATCTCCGCGCAGGTCATTATGAAGCCGAACTGCGTGCTGGGTCTGGCGACCGGCGGCACCCCGGTGGGCGCGTATGCACAGCTGGTGGAGTGGTACAACAAGGGCGACATCGACTTCTCCGAAGTCACCACCGTCAACCTCGACGAGTACCGCGGGCTGCCCAAGGAGCACCCGGAAAGCTACTGGAGCTTCATGCACAAGAACCTGTTCGACCATGTGAACATCCGCCCCGAAGCGATCCACCTGCCCGACGGCACCAACCCCGACGCGGCAGACGCCTGCGCCAAGTACAACGAGATCATCCACAGCGTCGGCGGCATCGACCTGCAGCTGCTGGGCCTTGGCCCCAACGGCCACATCGGCTTCAACGAGCCGGGCGAAGCCTTTGAGCTGGAGACCCACTGCGTTGACCTGACCCCCGCCACCATCGAGGCCAACAAGCGCTTCTTTGACGGCAACGAGGACCTTGTGCCCAAACAGGCCTACACCATGGGCATCAAGACCATCATGCAGGCCCGCAAGGTGCTGGTGGTGGCCAACGGTCTGGCCAAGGCCAAGGCCGTCAAGGCCGTTGTGTCCGGCCCCGTCACCCCGGAGTGCCCGGGTTCCATCCTCCAGATGCACCCCGACTGCATTCTGATCGCCGATGAAGAGGCACTGAGCCTTCTTTAAGGAATAAACCTCTCCGTCATCGCTTACGCGATGCCACCTCCCCTACTGAGGGGAGGCCTTGGCAGTCGGATGAAGCTTGCTGGATACGCCAGAGGCTCCCCTATTAGGAAAGACTCCCTCCGGCCGGAGGGAGATGTCGCGTAAGCGACAAAGGGTGGACGACTGGCAAGCCGAAGGCTTGACTGAGAGGTTGGAGGAACGAGCATATGATCATCAAGAACGCAAAAATCTATACCCCCCGCCACACCTTTGAGGAGGGGGACCTCTTCATCCGCGATGGCCGCATCGTGCCGTTTGCCCAGCCCGAAGAGGGCGAGGAAGTCGTGGACGCGGCCGGGGCCTATGCCCTGCCGGGTCTGGTAGATATCCACTTCCACGGGGCTATGGGCAAGGACTTCTGCGACGGCAGCGAAGAAGCCATCCAGACCCTCGCTGACTTCGAGGCCAGCAAAGGCGTGCTGGCCATCTGCCCCGCGACCATGACCTTCTCGGAAGAGATCCTGAACAACGTCATGGATGCCGCCGCCGCCCACAAAAACGGCAAGGGCGCGGACCTCGTGGGCATCAACATGGAAGGCCCCTTCATCAGCCCGAAGAAGGTGGGCGCCCAGAACCCGGAGTACCTCCACCCCGCCGATGTGGGGATGTTCCGCCGCTTGCAGGAGCGGTCGGGCGGCCTGATCAAGCTGGTGGATGTTGCCCCGGAGGAGCCGGGCGCACTGGACTTCATCAAGGAGTGCCACGAGGAAGTGCGCATCTCCATCGCCCACACCTGCACCAGCTACGATACCGCCCTCGCGGCCTTTGATGCCGGTGCCACCCACATGACCCACCTGTACAACGCCATGCCCGGCATCACCCACCGGGAGCCCGGCCCCATCATTGCGGCGCTGGAGCGGGGCGCGGAAGTGGAGCTTATCACCGATCACGTCCACATCCACCCGGCCATGGTCCGCTTCACCTTCAACACCTTCGGCGATGACCACGTGATCCTGATCGCCGACAGCATGATGGCCTGCGGTCTGCCCGACGGCCAGTACAGCTTGGGCGGACAGGCGGTCACCGTCTGCGGCCCCCGTGCCACCCTGACCGAACAGCCCGGCACCATCGCCGGAAGCGCCACCTGCCTGTATGACTGCATGAAGCGCGCCGTGCTGGAAATGGGCGTCCCGCTGGAAAGCGCTGTCCGCGCCGCCAGCGAAAACCCCGCCAAGAGCATTGGCATCGACAATGACTACGGCAGCCTGAGCGCCGGACGGTACGGCAACGTGATTCTGGCCGACGAAGCGCTCAACATCAAGGCTGTCATCCAGAAAGGAATCCGCATCCTATGAACCCCGTGACCCTGACATGGCGGCTGCTGACCGCTGACGAACTGACCCGTGTGTACCTCGACGAGATGTGCCGGGATTTCCCCCAGAGCGAGCGGAAGCCGCTGAGCATGATCCTGACCAGCGAAGCCGCCGGGACTGCCCACACATGGGGCGTTTTTGACGGCGAGGCGCTGGCGGCGTATCTGCTGATGGTGCGGCCCGAGGGCTGTGCCATGAGCCAGTTGGACTATTTCGCCGTTCTGCCCCAATACCGGGCGGCAGGGCTCGGCGCGGCCCTGCTGGCCGAGCTGCCCAGCCACGAAAACGGCGCGTCCGCCATCCTCATTGAGGCTGAGTGTCCCGAAAAGGCCGAGGACGAAGCCATGGCCGTCCGCCGCTTGGGCTTCTACGCCCGCTGCGGCGCACAGGACGTCGGCTGGACCGAACACCTCTTCGACGCATGGTTCCGGGTGCTGGTGCTGCCCTGCGGCTCCCGCACTCCGGACGCCGAAACCACCGTGCAGGGTCTCGTGGACTGCTACCGCCGCACCATGGGAGAACCCCAGTGGAGAAAGTACGTCACCTTCTACCGCCCCGATGGGTCTAGGGCGCAGTTCTGACCCCGAAATCCTAACTCCCCCGCCGCCCGCCTGTACGCTGTGTACGGACGGGCGGTTTTTACTGAAAAAAAGAGGCTTGACAGAACGAAAGAATATGGGTATTCTTGACATAGAAATCATTTGCGGAGTGCCCGCTGGGGCACGAATCAACAGGAGGAAAAAAACAATGGAAATGATGACTCGGCGTTCGTTCTTGAAGATCACCGGCGCGATGGCGCTGGCTGTGGGTGCAGCGGGTGCACTGAGCGGCTGCGATGCGGTCGATAATGCGGTCGGCTCGTTCTTCCAGCAGTACGGTGACCAGAAGGGCCATGCGGCAGACAGCGTAGGCTCTTTTATGTATGCCCTGAGCAATCGGAGCCGTGGTTGGTCGTATAACGGAGAACTGGCGCTGCTGGCTGTCGAATTCCAAGTCAAGAATCTGACCAATGAGACGGTCACCTTCAAGGCAAGCGACATCACCAGTGCAACGATCGACGGCCACAAGGCGAAGGTCGTTCTGGACCCGAAAACGGCAATAAATGGGAGAGATGTTGGCGAGTACACCCCGCTGTTCGATGCAAACGGCACCAAGACCTATGGGCCGGGCAAGAATCTGAATGAGGCCGAGAAGGGCTGCATCTACTTCCAGCCCGAGGGCGAAGCCCATGTCAACAAAAACTGGAGCAGCTTGGAGTTCACCTTCAAGCTGAAAGGCAAGACTTCCACCTTTGTGATGACCCGGAATGCAGACGGAAACGTTACCTCTGCCCGGAAATAATAGAACCAAAATCTAGGAGAGCGATTTTATGGAACTGAAATTTTCCCGTCGTGTATTTCTGAAGAGTGCTGCGGCCGCGGCGCTGGCTGTTTCGGCGGCGGGGCTGACGGCTTGTGGCAGTGGGGATCTGGTTGCAAATGCAAAGGGGTTGAACGATACTGCCGAACTGAGAGAGATCAAAATGACGGTCCGTTCGCTCTCCTATGGGTATGCTTCGGACGGTACGTTCTATTTGGTTCCGGAAGTGCTGATCAATAATGGCAGCGCTGCGGGCGTTCCCATCGACCCGGCCAATGGCAGCTTTAAGCTGCGGGTGAATGGCTCGAAAGATCTGACGATCGATTCGGAGACGATGGCGTTCTTGAAGAAAAACAAGGGCTGGAATGCGATGGAAAAGCGCACGCTGAATCGCGGCCAGCAGGAGAAGGGGCATCTGTGCGGAACGGGCAAGGATATCTCGTTTGATTATGTGCAGATCCTGTTCTTCCCGAATCCACAGGACCAGAAAACTTATCTGAGCTGCAAGGTCTATAAGAAAGAAGCCAAGACCATTATTATCACCCAGTAAAAACAGAAAATTTCGACGCCGGAGTTGTGCGGTTTGCACAGCTCCGGCGTTTTTTCTTTGCCGACTTGCACAAAGATTTTACTTCGATTTTGCTCCATCATGGTCGCAGCCGGAATGGCGGGGCGCTATAATCAAGGCGTTCCAAGGGAAAACACAAAAAGGGAAATCGAGACCGGGCAAAAGCCCCGGCGTTATTTTGGAGGAAAACATCATGAAAAAGATCACGCGCCGTTCGTTCCTTGCCGTTTGTGGTGCAGCCGCTGCTGCCGCTGCCCTGACCGCCTGCGGTGGTTCCGCTTCTTCCGCCGCTGCCTCTTCTGTGGCATCCACCGCTTCTTCTGCGGCGGCTTCCACGGCTTCCGGCAGCCTGTCCGGCAATGTGGCCACCGGCGGTTCCACTTCCATGAAGAACGTCATCGCTGCCCTGACCGAAGGCTTTGCGGAAGTGGAGCCGGGCGTCACCGTCAGCTATGACCCCACCGGTTCCGGCGCCGGCATCACCGGTGCCACCGATAAGACGCTGGACATCGGCCTGTCTTCCCGTGCCCTGAAGGACGAGGAGAAGAACGATGTGGACGGCACCGTCATCGCACTGGACGGCATCGCCATCATCGTGAACAAGGCCAGCAAGGTCGAGGACCTGACCGTGGACAAGCTCAAGCAGATGTTCACCGGCGAGATCACCAACTGGGCCGATGTGGGCGGCGACGACGGCGAGATCGTTCTGATCGGCCGTGAGGCCGGTTCCGGCACCCGCGACGGCTTCGAAAGCATCGTGGACGTGAAGGATTCCTGCAAGTATGCGCAGGAGCTGACCGCCACCGGCGCCGTCATCAGCGCGGTGGAGGCCAACCCCCTCGCCATCGGCTACGCTTCCCTCTCCGCCGTGGGCGACACCGTGAAGATGGTCACGGTCGGCGGCGTGGAGTGCAGCGAAGAGACCGTCAAGGACGGCAGCTATGAGGTCCAGCGCCCCTTCGTCTTCGTCACCAACAAGTCCGTCACCCTGTCCGAACAGGCACAGGCCTTCTTCGACTTTGCCACCAGCACCGACGCCGCCGACCTCATCCGTACCGCCGGCGCCGTCCCTGTGAATGCGTGATGACCTGAATCTATGAAACAGAACAAATCGTTTCTGAAAAAGATCGAGCTGCCCCGCACCCCCGCCGAATGGCTGGAGGCCGTGATGAACTTCCTGTTCTTCCTGTGCGGAATGCTGGCGGTGGGCTGCGTGCTCCTCATTTCGGTGTACATGATCGCGTCGGGCGTGCCCGCCATCCGCAAGATCGGCCTGTTCCGCTTCCTGTTCGGCACCGAGTGGGCCTCCACAGCCGCCGACCCGAAGTACGGCATCCTGCCCTTCATCCTCTCCAGCGTGTACGGCACGCTGGGGGCCACCCTCATCGGTGTGCCGGTGGGGCTGTTGACGGCAGTCTTTCTCTCAAAGGCAGCCGGGCCCCGCGTGCGCACCGTGGTGGTCACCGCCATTGAGCTGCTGAGCGGCATCCCCAGCGTCGTGTTCGGTCTGCTGGGTATGCAGGTGCTGGTGCCCGCCGTGGCCAAGGCCTTCGGCAAGGCGTCGGGTGCGTGCCTGTTGAGCGCCATCGTCGTGCTGGCCATCATGATCCTGCCCAGCATCGTCTCCGTGTCGGTAACGGCCCTGAACGCCGTGCCGCCGGAGTATGAGCAGGGCAGCCTTGCGCTGGGGGCCACCGACACCGAAACGTGGTTCAAGATCAGCGTCCCCGCCGCGAAAAGCGGCATCGCTGCTGGTATCGTGCTGGGCATCGGCCGCGCCATCGGCGAGGCCATGGCCGTTATGATGGTGGCGGGCAACAGCCCCAATATGCCGGACAGCCTGTTCCGCAGCGTCACCTTCCTGACCACAGCCATTGCCAAGGAGATGAGCTACGCCAGCGGCTTGCAGAAACAGGCGCTGTTCAGCATCGCGCTGGTCCTGTTCGTCTTCATCATGGGCATCAATGTGGTGCTGAACGTGATCCTGAAGGGAGGCGACCGCGATGCACGCTGATCTCTCCCCGGCCCGCCGGGCATGGAACCGCTTCTTCACCGCCGCCGTCTGGGCCGCCGCCATCCTCGTGATGGTGCTGGTGGCGGGCATCCTCGGAATGGTGCTGGTGCGGGGCATCCCCCATATCAGATGGAAGTTCCTGACCACCACCGCCAGCGTGCTGAAGGGCACCGACGGCATCCTGCCCGCCATCCTGAACACCCTGTACGTCATCCTGCTCACCCTGCTGATCGTGCTGCCGCTGGGGGTGGGGGCGGCGGTCTACCTGACCGAATACGCCTCCAACCGCCGCCTGATCGCGGTGATCGAGTTCACCAACGAGACGCTGGCGGGCATCCCCAGCATCATTTACGGCTTGGTGGGTATGCTGGTCTTCGCGCAGACGCTGGGCTTCCAGACCTGTCTGCTCTCCGGCAGCCTGACACTGGTCATTATGAACCTGCCCACCATCATCCGCACCACGCAGGAATCGCTGAAAACGGTGCCGCAGGGCTACCGCGAAGGCGCACTGGGGTTGGGCGCGGGCAAATGGCACATCATCCGCACCATCGTGCTGCCCTGCAGCATCGACGGCATCGTGACCGGCTGCATCTTGGCTGTGGGCCGTATCGTGGGCGAGAGCGCCGCGCTGCTCTTCACCGCCGGTGCTGCCGAAGTCATCGCCAAGAGCGTGGCCAAAGCCTACACCTCCAACGGCGCGACCCTCTCCGTCCTGCTCTATCTGCGGGCCTTTGAGGACGGCGATTTCGACTCCGCGTGGGCCATCGGTGCCGTGCTGCTGGTGCTGGTGCTGGCCATCAACCTTGCCGCCCGGCTGGCCAAGAATAAGCTGAAACAAAAACAGTAAGATAAACCTCTCCGTCATCGCTTACGCGATGCCACCTCCCCTAATAGGGGAGGCCTTGGCAGTCGGATGAAGCTTGCTGGATACGCCAGAGGCTCCCCTACTAGGA
>ENA-USTZ01000460-USTZ01000460.1-human-gut-metagenome-genome-assembly--contig:-NODE-460-length-19167-cov-4.153169_pt1 | contig 19167 bp, 15 predicted proteins | sample MGYA00250049_ERZ773375 | MGnify/ENA primary metagenome ERZ773375 (study PRJEB29103, sample SAMN06111956) | human gut metagenome | biome: human gut; feature: ankylosing spondylitis patient; material...
ATCATCAGTGGCGCAAGCAGGGCAAGCCCCTGCCGGAGTTCCTGACCCGTAAGAAGAACTGAAAACTTGTTTTTGAATTGCGAACCAGCAAAGCTTACGGACTTTGCTGGTTCGTTTTTTATAGAACAAACTTAAAATTACGGCCCCTCCCGTGAAAAAGCAGAAGAGCAGCGGCCGCAGCCGCTGCTCTTTTGTAATAATAAAAATAAAATTTCCGCTGTTTATGCCCAGAGCAAAGCGGAGGGCATTCTAAATAGTAAGTCAATCGATGACCTTTGCCTTCTGCAAAGCCACCAAAATCAGCGGGATGAGCACCAGCTGTGCCACAATGCCCGGCACGGCGGTGAGCAGCGCGCCGGACAAAAACGCGCTGAACGGGAAGGACGAGCCGGTCAGGCCCGCCAGCACAAAGCGGACGGCACCCCACACCAGACGTCCCGCCACCATGGCGGTAACGAGAGAAGCGTACATCATGGGAACGGTGTGCTTCACCTTGCGCCAGAGCACGCCGGACACAAGGCCGTAAGCGGCCAGCTCAAAGGCCATGGAGATGGCGATGGGGAACATGGGCGGCATGCCGAACAGCACCGACCGCACCAGCGGAGCAATGAAGCCCACGGCAAGGCCCCATGGGCCGCCCAGCACAAAGCCGCACAGCAGAATGGGAAAGTGCATCGGGCACAGCATGTTGCCCACCTGCGGCACATGGCCGGTGATCATGGGCAGCACAAAGGCCAGTGCAAGGAACAGTGCAGCCAGCACGAGGCTGCGGGTGGTGGAATGGGGGTTCGTTTTCATAAAAAGCTTCCTCCTTTGGCCAGACAAAAAAGAGGTCTGCCCGGCTTACAAGCCAACGGCAGACCCCTTCGTGGTGTCTATAGCAGCAAAAATAAGATGGCAGAACGCAAAGGCCCCCTGTGGGCTTTGCGCTGCACCGCTGCGTAAGCGCAGCGGTGGATAAAATGCTCCATCAGGATGGAGAACACGGGCTTCTGTCCGCACACCCGGCTTCGTGCCGGAATCTGTGAAAAATATAGCAGATGCCTCTGGCTTTGTCAAGATACGGCAAAAAGCCTGCAATTTAACCAAAAAGCGGCAAATTTCCATGAATATTTCCCCGCGTGTGTACATTTTGCATGAAGAAGCTTGACCTTTTTGCATAGAATAGCTAATATAAACTTGAAAAAGAGCGCGCTGCGGGCAGCAGGACTGCACCGGCGCTGACGAAAGGCTTTTTTGAACATGTGCAAATCTGAGGTTCATACGGGAGGACCATCATGACAAATGCAGAAAAACTTACTCTGGCCAAGCACGCCTGCCACATCCGCATGGGCGTGATCGAGGGCACGCACAGCGCAAAGTGCGGCCATCCGGGCGGCAGTCTGGATATCGCCGAGCTGCTGAGCTACCTCTATTTTGTGGAAATGAACATTGACCCGAAGGACCCCAAGATGGCCGACCGCGACCGTCTGGTGCTGTCCAAGGGCCATGCTGCACCGGCACTGTATGCAGCGCTGGCAGAGCGCGGCTATTTCCCGGTGGAAGACCTCAAGACCCTGCGTAAGATCGGCAGCTATCTGCAGGGCCACCCCAACATGAACGAGACCCCGGGCGTGGATATGTCCACCGGCAGTCTGGGTCAGGGCATCTCTGCCGCCTGCGGCATGGCACTGGGTGCCAAGCACGCCGGCAAGCCCATCAACGTCTTTGCCATCGTGGGCGACGGCGAGGTGGAAGAGGGCGAGTGCTGGGAAGCCTTCATGTTTGCCGCACACTACGGCCTTTCCAACCTGTGCGTTGTGCTGGACCGCAACCATCTGCAGATCGACGGCACCACCGAGACCGTGATGAACAGCGCCCCGCTGGAAGAGAAGCTGAAGGCCTTCAACTTCAATGTCGTCACCATCGACGGCCACGACTACGACCAGATCGAAGCCGCCATGCAGGCGTTCCATGCAGAGACTGCAAAGCCCACCTGCATCATCATGGACACCACAAAGGGCAAGGGCGTTTCCTATATGACCAACTCTGTGGACTGGCACGGCAAGGGCCCCAACGATGACGAGTACAAGATCGCAATTGAGGAACTGAACGCCGCATACGCCGCGCTGGAGCAGGAGGAAAACTAAGATGGCAGATGTGAAGAAGATCGCTACCCGTGAAAGCTACGGCAACACCCTGAAGGAGCTGGCCGCAGAGGGCCACGAGGATCTGGTGGTGCTGGACGCAGACCTTGCTGCTGCCACCAAGACCGGTATGTTCCGCAAGGCTTACCCGGACCGCCACTTTGACTGCGGCATTGCCGAGGGCAACATGATGGGCGTGGCCGCAGGCCTGTCCACCATGGGCTACGTGCCCTTTGTTTCCAGCTTTGCCATGTTCGCCGCCGGCCGTGCCTTCGAGCAGGTGCGCAACTCCATCGGCTACCCCCACCTGAACGTGAAGATCGGTGCCACCCACGGCGGTATCTCGGTGGGCGAGGACGGTGCTTCCCATCAGTGCTGTGAGGACTTTGCCCTCATGCGCAGCATCCCCGGCATGACCGTGATCTGCCCGGCAGACGATGTGGAGGCCCGTGCCGCTGTGCGTGCCGCCTACGAAATGGAAGGCCCCGTCTATCTGCGCTTTGGCCGTCTGGCCGTTCCGGTGTTCCACGACGCCGAAAACTATCACTTTGAGATCGGCAAGGGCGAGCAGATCACCGAGGGCAGCGACATTGCCATCATCGCCACCGGCCTGATGGTCAACGAAGCCCGCATGGCTGCGGAACAGCTGGCCGCTGAGGGCATCCACGCCCGGGTCATCAACATCCACACCATCAAGCCTCTGGATGAGGAGATCGTCCTCAAGGCTGCAAAGGAGTGCGGCAAGATCATCACCGCCGAGGAGCACAACGTCATCGGCGGTCTGGGTGAGGCCGTCTGCGCCGTGCTGAGCGAAAAGCTGCCCACACCGGTGCGCCGCGTAGGCGTGCAGGACGTGTTCGGCTGCTCCGGCCCGGCATGGGATCTGCTGAAGTTCTACGGTCTGGATGCTGCCACCATCTGCAAGACTGCCCACGAAATGCTGGGCAAATAAGCGCTTCTCCCACTGTATCTGCGCCGCCGCGTCATTTGCTGACGCGGCGGCGTTTTTGCATGCCGCAAATTTTTTTGCCAAATACTGCAGGATATGATATGCTTACAGAAAAAGCGGAAGGGAGAATCGCAATGCTGATCGTGGACAAACTTGCGTTTCAGGAAAAACTTTCGGAAGGGGAAAAAACGCTGGCCGCCTATATTTTGGCGCATGGGATGGAAATTGCCAAATATTCCACCCGCAGTCTGGCAGAAGTGACCTACACCTCTCCGCCGACCGTCCTGCGCCTTTGCAAAAAGCTGGGTTTTACCGGCTTTGATGACTTCAAGCAAAATTTTGTGCGTGAACTGGAATATCTCGACCAGCAACAGGGCAAGGTGGATTTCAATTTTCCCTTTGCTGAAAACGACAGCCCCATGCGGGTGGCGCAGAACATCGGCGAGCTGTACGAAGAAGCCGTCAAGGACACTATGCAGCTTCTCCGGTACGAAGACCTGCACAAAGCGGTGCTCCTGCTCAAATATCACGAGGAAATCCACATTTTTTCCGCCGGGACGGCCATCAATCAGGCCGAATCCTTCCGAGAAAAGATGCTCAAGATCGGCAAGCGGGTGGTCATTTTCAACAATCTGAACTACCAGCGGTATCAGGCCTGCTGTCTGTCCGAGAGGGACCTTGCCATGATCATTTCCTATTCCGGCGAAACGGCGCAGATGCTGGAGATTGCCCGGCAGTGCAAACGCTCCGGAACACCCATCCTTGCGCTGACCAGCTTTGGCGAAAACAGCCTGACCTGTTATGCGGATTGCAAGCTGACCCTTTCCACCAAAGAAAGCATCTATCAGAATCTTGGGGACTATGCTTCCCATCTGTCCATGACCCTTCTACTGGACATCTTGTATTCCGAGTACTTCCGGCAGAATTACCAGAAGAATTATACCTACAAGCTGGAACGCGCCCGAGAGCTGGAACAGCACCGCACCTCCACCAATCCTATTTTGTTGAATCTGCACAAAGAAAATGCGGAATGAAACACTGTTCCGGTTTTTGCCGAGCAAATAGAAACAGAAAAATTAACACTGTACCAATAAGTTTAAAAAATATTGCACAAAAACCTCCCTGCAAGTATTCTATACCTGCAAGGAGGTTTTCAAGCTTATGGAGATGCCAAAAAAGTTCCTGTGGGGCGGTGCGACCGCCGCCAACCAGTACGAAGGTGCCTACCAGACGGATGGCAAGGGCCTGAGCATTGCCGACGTGGAAAAAGGTGCACGCCACGGCGTCCCGCGCGAGATTCATACACAGGTCATGGAGGGCAACTACTACCCTAGCCATGAAGCCGTGGATTTTTACCACCATTACAAAGAGGACATCGCGTTGTTTGCCGAGATGGGCTTCAAGTGCTTCCGAATGTCCATCAACTGGCCGCGCATCTTTCCGCAGGGCGATGAATTGCAGCCGAACGAGGCCGGGCTTGCTTTCTATGACCGTGTGTTCGACGAGCTGCACCGCTACGGGATCGAACCGGTGGTCACGCTTTCGCATTACGAAACGCCGCTGTATCTGGTGCAGCACTATGGTTCCTGGCGTAACCGAGCCCTGATCGATTTCTTTGCCCGGTACTGTGAAACGGTGTTCCGGCGTTACAAAGGAAAGGTCCGGTACTGGATGACCTTCAATGAGATCAACGAGACCATGAACCAGAGTGAGCCATACCATCAGGCAGGCGTGCTCTTTGCCGAAGGCGAGGAGCACAACGCTGTCAAAGCGCTGGTCAGCCACAACATGTTCCTTGCCAGTGCAAAGGCCGTGCAGATCGGGCATGCGGTCGACCCGGAAAATAAAATCGGCTGCATGATCCAGTATCCCACCACCTACCCGCGCACCTGCGCACCCAAGGATGTGCTGGCACAGAGATTCCAGATGATGCCGAACTATTATTACACCGATGTGATGTGCCGCGGACACTACACCAGCCTGTGCACGGCACAGCTGCGGCGCATGGGCACTTCGGTAGAGATGCAGCCGGGCGATGCCGAGCTGCTGGCCGCAGGAACTGTGGATTACATCGCATTCAGCTATTATTTTTCTTCAGTTGCCCGTGCAACGGAAGATACGGATTGCTGTGTAGAACGCAGCAATCCGTATCTCCAGCGTACCGACTGGGATTGGCCCATCGATCCGGACGGCCTGCGCATCGCACTGAATGAGCTGTATGACCGGTATGAACTGCCGCTGTTCGTTGTGGAAAATGGTCTGGGTGCCATCGACACCGTAGAGCCAGATGGCAGCATTCAGGACGATTACCGCATCCGTTTTCTGGGCAGTCACATTGATGCGCTGCGGCAGGCCATTGAGCTGGATGACGTTCCGGTGATCGGCTACACCTGCTGGGGTCCCATCGACATTATTTCGGTGGGCACCGGCGAGATGCGCAAACGGTACGGCTTCATTTACGTAGACAAGAAGGATGACGGCAGCGGCACGTTGGCCCGCAAAAAGAAAAAGTCGTTTGCATGGTACAAAAAAGTCATTGCAAGCAACGGCGCAGACACCGCCCTGTAAGCAATGCATTTTTTAGGATATTGAAGGAGGCAAAACAAATGGATGCAAAGAAAACTGCCCAGCAGGTGCTGGAACAGGTCGGCGGCGCAGAAAATGTTACATTTCTGACCCACTGTGTCACCCGCCTGCGGTTCAACCTCAAGTCAATGGACGGCGTGGACGAGGCCAAGGTCAAAGCCGTACCCGGCGTGGTGGGTGTCGTGAACAAAGGCGGCCAGTATCAGGTCATCATCGGCAACGAAGTGGCTGCCGTGTACGATGAACTGATGAAACTGGGCGACTTCGGCGGTAAGGAAGTCAAACAGCCTGCCGCCCCGGCCGAGGAAAAGAAGAGCAGGGTCAGCATCATTCTGGACACGCTGGCCGGTGTGTTCACCCCGCTGATGCCGTTGATCGCCGGTGCCGGTATGATCAAGGCTCTGCTGTCTGTGCTGACCCTCTTCGGCTGGATCGACAAGAGCGGAAATCTGTACTATTTCCTCAACTTCATCGCAGACTCTTCCTATTACTTCCTGCCGATCTTCCTGGCCAACTCCGCGGCCAAAAAGTTCGGCTGCAACCCGCAGATGGCCATGCTGCTGGGGGCCATCCTGCTGCACCCGAACTTCATCGCCCTGAAAGCCGATGCCGATGTGGTCCATGTGCTGGGTCTGCCGGTGAAGATGGTAACCTATTCTTCCTCAGTCATCCCCATCTTCCTTATCACGCTGGTACTGCCATACGTGGAACGATTTGTCAATAAGGTCGTGCCCTCTGTGGTCAAGTTCATCCTGCGGCCGGTGCTCACCATCCTCATCATGGCTCCCATCTCCCTGTGCGTGCTTGGCCCTCTGGGCAGCATCATCGGCGATGGTCTGGTCAGCGTCCTGCTGGCCATTGAAAAGGTCTGCCCCTGGGCACTGCCCACCGTCATCGGTGCCTTTATGCCGTTCCTGGTCATGACCGGTATGCACTACAGCCTGCTGCCCGCTTATGTCAACTCTCTGTCCATGCTGGGCTATGAGACGGTCATCGGCCCCGGTAATCTGCCTTCCAACATTGCACAGGGTGCCGCAGCCCTCTGCGTTGCCATCAAGACCAAAAACAAGAACTTCCGTCAGCTGGCCGTTTCCGGCGGTGTGACCGCTCTGCTGGGCGTGACGGAGCCTGCTCTGTTCGGCGTCAACGTCCGTCTGCGTAAGCCTCTCATCGCCACCACCATCGGCGGTGGTCTGGGCGGCCTGTATGCCGGTTTGACCGGTGTGCGCCGTTTTGGCGGCGGTGGTGCCGGTCTGGCAGCCATCGGCCTGTATGTCGGTGAAAATCCCATGAACGTGATCAACGCACTGATCTCTGCCGCGATCGCCTTTGTGGCCACCTTTGCGATCCTCTGGTTCATCGGTTTTGATGATGTGCCGGAAGAAGCCTGATCTCTTCTGAAACAAGCAGCGCCGGAACGATTTTGCCGTTCCGGCGCTGCTTTTTACGCCTCGCCCAGCAGCTTTGCGCGGCTGGCGTATACAGCGGTAAATACCTCCCGCAGCCGTTGGATCTCGGGACGCGGGTCGTCCCGCAGGGTCAGCAGACAGGTGTCCGGCAACGGCAGCTGCAGCGGCAGATACCATGCTGCCGGAAAGGCCGGGTATTTCATCGGGCACAAAAACATGCCGCGCCCGGCAAGCAGATCGTTGTAAACACACTCGTAGTTTTCCACCATGTGCCAGCTTGGTGCGGAAAACGGCAGGCCGGGCTGAACAACGGCAAGATCCACCATTTCCTGATACAGCGGCTCATAAAACAGCTGCTGCCCGGCAAGATCGGCCAGCGCCAGAGTGCTGCGCCCTGTGAGCGGGTGCTCCGGCGATACGATCAGGTAAAAGGTGTTGTGCAGGATGGGGAGGCGCTCGATCTCCGGCTGCAGCGGCCCAAAGGGCAGATAGAGGGCTGCGTCTGCCTCGCTGCAGAGCATTTCGTGGGGGTTGCGTGACACGGGCCGAGTGTCCACCGCAAACTCATACCCCGGCAGCGCGGCGTGCAGCCGTGCCATCAGGATGGGATAAATGGGGTCCCGCTGCAGCAGCACCGGCGGCAGGCGCAGGGTCAGTGTGCGCCGCCGGGCAAAGCCCTTCAGCGCGGTGCGGGCGTTCAGGATGCTGCGATAGATCCTCTCCGCCTGCGGCACAAAGGCCCGGCCTGCTTCGGTCAGCGCCACGCGGGTGGTGCTGCGCTCAAACAGGGCCAGATCAAGCTCCTTTTCCAGACTGCGGATCTGGTAGCTGAGGGCGGGCTGGGTGCAGTACAGCTCCCGGGCGGCTGTGGTAAAATTCAGGGTCCGGCTCACGGTGAGAAAACACAGCAGCTGGTGGTCGTTCATCCGAAAAAGCTCCTTTCTGTGCAGGGAAAGCTCCGTCTGCTCTCAGTATAGCATGGAGGGGGCCGGTTATAAACACTTTTTATTAGGGTGGCAAAATTTTTTTGTTTCCCTTTTACTTCGTTATATTTTATACTAAGTGCAGCGCGGGAAAAACTCCCGCAGAGACGAAGAGAAATTGATGAGAAGAAAGAGGAAATCCAAATGGAAAAGATCTCCCGCAAAGGCTTTTTGAAGGTCGCCGCCGCTGCCGCCATGAGCGGCGTCACCGCCGGTGCACTGGCTGCCTGCAACTCCGCAGCTTCTTCCAGCACCGCCGCTTCCGGTGATGCCATCTACACCGCCGGTACCTACACCGGCACGGCCACCGGCATCGGTGAGGTGAAGGTGACCATGACCTTCAGCGAGACCGCCATCACCGAGGTGGTCATCGATGCCTCCAACGAGACCGAGAGCATCGGCGGCGTGGCTGCGCCCACCCTGCAGGAGGCCATCATGGCCGCACAGGGCACCGAGATCGACAACATCTCCGGTGCTACCGTCACCACCAATGCCGTCAAGAAGGCGGCTGCCAGCTGCATCGAGCAGGCCATGGGCGTCAAGGCAGACGGCGCAGACGGCTCCGCTGCCGCTTCGGAGAACGACTGGCTGGGCACCGAGCCGGAGATCGACGAGAGCAAGGTCACCAAGACGGTGGACGTGGATGTGGCCGTGGTGGGCTGCGGCATTGCCGGTGTGGCAGCCGTGCGCAGCATCGCCGAGGACGGCGGCAAGGTGGCAGCCTTTGAAAAGGCTGACGGTCCCCAGTGCCGCAGCGGCGAGTATGCCGTCATCAACGGCAATGTGCAGGCCAAGTGGGGCCGCAACACCTGGACCCGTGAGCAGATCGACGAGATCGTGGACTCTCACATGGTGGAAAGCACCTACCGCTGCAAGCGCTCCATTATGAGCAAGTGGGCCCACAACATCGGCGATGCCTTTGACTGGTGGGTGGAAGCAAACCCGGATCTGTACTACGCCGAGACCACCCGCAGCGCCATCCCCGACGAGAATGCAAACAACTTCCTGATCCCCATTTTCTACCCGCTGCCCGAGAACTACGACTGGAAGCAGGAGCGCTTCCCCTGCTACCCCACCTCCGTGGAGTTCCTGCCCAACCAGTCCGTCACCGTCAATGCCAACATGCAGAAGGCCGTTGACACCGGCAACGTGGAAACCTTCTACGGCTGCTTTGTGGAAAAGCTCATCATGGAGGACGGCCGCTGCGTGGGCCTGTATGCCCGCGATGCTGCCACCGGCGAGTACATCAAGTGCAACGCCGCCAAGGGCGTCATCCTGTCCACCGGCGATTACTCCCAGAACACCAAGATGCTGCAGCATTTCTGCCCCGAAGTCATTGAGAACAACATCCAGTGCCTGTTCACCAACGTGGACGTGGAGGGCAGCTTCACCAATCAGGGCGACGGCATCCAGCTGGGCATGTGGGCAGGCGCTCAGGTGCAGCAGAGCCACGCACCCATGATCCACCATATGGGCGGCGGTGCCGACCTGTCCGGTGTGGGCGTCATGGGCAACGCAGGCTTCCTGAATCTGGATCTGAACGGCAAGCGCTTCATGAACGAGGACCTGCCCGGCCAGCAGCTGGAAAACCAGATCGAGCTGCAGAAGAACCGCGAGAGCTGGCAGATCTTCGACTCCAACTGGCCCCAGCAGCTGCCCTACATGCCCGCAGCCCACGGCGGTGCCTGCTACTACGAGGACTACGCCAGCGAGGCAGAGGGCCCCAAGAACAACACCACCTACCGCAACTACAAGAGCCCCTATCAGCTGGAAGCAGCCGTGGCCGACGGCCGTGCCGTCAAGGCCGACACGCTGGAAGAGCTGGTGGCAAAGATCTACCCGGATGACACCGCTGCCCAGCAGACCGCTCTGGAGTCCATCCAGCGCTACAACCAGCTGGCCAAGGACGGCTACGACGAGGACTTCCACAAGCCCGCATCCCGCATGTGGGCGCTGGAGAACGGCCCCTTCTACGCCGACAAGTTCACCACCGCTCTGCTGCTGGTCTGCATCGGCGGTCTGGAAAGCGACGAGAACTGCCACACCTTCGACGCCGACCGCAATGTGATCCCCGGCCTGTATGTGGCGGGCAACGTGCAGGGCAACCGCTTTGCCACCGAGTACCCCATCGGCCTGAAGGGCGTCAGCCACTCCATGGCCATGTACTACGGCTACGTTGCAGGCAAGAACGCCATGCAGGAGATCTGATCCTGAAGCCGCAATAAAAGAACCATTCCCCGCCCGGAGCAGTATTCTTTCTTCCTGCTCCGGGCTTTTTTGCGCCCCAATGTGACCCGGTTACGGAAAAGCCCCGGCATTTGGGGTATACTGATGCCATAAGAACAACCACGAACGAACCCTTTCAGGAGGTAGAAATATGGCAGTTGTTACGATCACGAAGGAAAATTTTGAGCAGGAGGTGCTGCAGAGCACAAAGCCCGTCCTGCTGGACTTCTGGGCCAGCTGGTGCGGTCCCTGCCGGATGCTCAGTCCCGTCGTGGACGAGGTGGCCGAGGAGCGCACCGATGTGAAGGTGGGCAAAGTGAATGTGGACGAACAGCCGGAGCTGGCCGGGGAGTTCGGCGTCATGAGCATCCCCACCCTGCTGGTGTTTGAGCAGGGCAAGCTGGTGCGTCAGGCCGTGGGTGCCCGCCCGAAGGCCGGTGTGCTGGACCTGCTGGGATAAGATCTGCCTGAAAAGGAGCTGCTGCATTCGGTGCGGCAGCTCCTTTTTTCCTGCGCTCTGTACAAACGCACAGAAAAATCGTGTCATAAAACAGAAAACACTGGCACTTTCCTACTTTACAACTTTACCTAGATAAAGTAAAATAAACTCAAGTAAGAAATGGGGGAACCGACAATGGAATTCAGCATTGCAAACCTGCAGCCCAAGGAGCGCGCCTCCTTTGCGCTGCGCGCCTTGTACGAAGCGGCGGGCTGCCGCAAGTATCATATGGGCCGGTTTGAGGAGTACGGCCTGTATCAGGAGAACCGCAGCTTTTTGTCGTCCGAGCAGGTCATCACCTTTACCGATCTGGATGGCCGTCTGCTGGCCCTCAAGCCGGACGTGACCCTCTCCATTGCCAAGACGGCGCAGCCCGCCCCCGGCGAGACCCTGCGCTACTACTATCACGAGAACGTCTACCGCCCTTCCGCCGAGAGCCACACCTTTAAAGAGATCAGCCAGATGGGCCTTGAGATGCTGGGCGCGGTGGGCGAAGCACAGGTGCAGCAGGCGGTGTGTCTGGCGGCGCGGTCGCTGGATGCGCTGGGGGCCGAGTGGGTGCTGGAAGTGAGCCACATGGGCTACCTGTTCGGCCTGTTCGACGCGCTGGGCGTGCCGGATGCCGCCCGCGCAAAGCTGCTGGAAAAGCTGCGGGAGAAAAACGCCCACGAGCTGCGGGCCGCCGCCGGAGCTGCCGGTCTTGCCGATGCCGCCGCCGACATCCTGTGCAGCGTGCTGAGCCTCTGCGGCAGCTATGCCGATACCCTTGCAAAGGCCGCTGCCCTGTGCCGCAATGACGCCATGCGCGCGGCTGTGGCCGAGCTGGAAGCGCTGGCTGTGCCGCTGGAAAAGGCGGGCGGCGTGATCCGGCTGGACATGACGCTGGCCGGTGAGATGGAATACTACAACGGCCTTGTGTTTCAGGGCTATCTGAAAGCCCTGCCCCGTCCCCTGCTCAAGGGCGGCCGCTACGACCTGCTGATGCAGAAGTTCACCCCCGGTGCCGGGGCCATCGGCTTTGCGGTCTATCTGGACGAGCTGGACCGCCTGAGCGCCCCGCTGCCGCCGGTGCAGAAGAACAGCACCGACAGGGTGATGCTGAACGTGGCCCTGCCCAAGGGCCGTCTGGGCGATAAGGTGTATCATCTGCTGGCGGGCATCGGCTACGGCTGCCCGGAGGACTACAACGCCACCCGCAAGCTGGTGGTGGAAAACCCGGAGGCCGGCATCCGCTACTTCCTCGTCAAGCCCAGCGATGTTGCCATCTATGTGGAGCACGGCGCCGCCGATGTGGGCATCGTGGGCAAGGACATCCTCACCGAGGCTTCTGCCGATGTGTACGAGCTGCTGGACACCGGCCTTGGCAAATGCCGCATGTGCGTTGCCGCCCCGGCCGATTACAAGGACGACCCCAGCCGCCCGGTGCGGGTGGCCACCAAATTCGTCAACATTGCAAAGAGCTACTACGCATCCATGGGACGGGACATCGATATCATCAAGCTGAACGGCTCCATTGAGCTGGCCCCCATTCTGGGCCTTTCGGACGTCATCGTGGATATCGTGGAGACCGGCACCACCCTGCGGGAGAACGGCCTGAAGGTGGTCACCGAGTTCATGCCCATCTCGGCCCGGTTCATTGCCAACAAGGCCAGCTACCAGTTCAAGCACGCCGAAATGGACACCATGCTGGAAAAGCTGCGGGCGGAACTGCAGAACAAGGAGGAAGCAAAATGATCAAGCTGTATAACTTTGACGAGCTGAAGCCCGAAGAGATTCTGAACCGCGATATCCGCGCGGAAAAGAACGTGGAGGATGTGGTGGACGGCATCATTGCCGATGTGCGCGCCCGGGGCGACGATGCCCTGAAGGATTATGCGCTGAAATTTGACGGCGCGAAGATCGATGCCCTGCAGGTGACGCAGGAGGAGATCGACGAAGCCTTTGCGGGCATGGATCCCTACTTCCTCGAAACGCTGCGCGAAGCCGCTGCCAACATCGAGAGCTTCCACCGCCAGCAGGTGCACAAGAATTTTGTGGTGAACGACAAGCCCGGCATCGTGCTGGGCCAGAAATATACCCCCATTGAAAAGGCCGGTGTCTATGTGCCCGGCGGCACGGCGGCCTATCCCTCCACCGTGCTCATGGACGTGATCCCGGCAAAGGTGGCAGGCGTGTCCGAAATCGTCATGACTACCCCCGCCGGAAAGGACGGCAGGGTGAACCCGGTCATCCTTGCCGCCGCTGCCACCGCAGGCGTGACCAAGATCTTCAAGACCGGCGGCGCACAGGCTGTGGCGGCTCTCGCCTACGGCACCCAGAGCATCCCCGCGGTGGATAAGATCGTTGGCCCCGGCAACATCTACGTTGCCACCGCCAAGCGCAAGGTGTTCGGCAAGGTGGGCATCGATATGATCGCAGGCCCCAGCGAAATTCTGGTGCTGGCCGACGGCGGCTGCAACCCTGCATGGGTGGCAGCAGACCTGCTGAGTCAGGCCGAGCACGACAAACTGGCAAGCCCCGTTCTCGTCACCGACAGCCCGGAGCTGGCCAAGGCCGTGCAGGCGGAGCTGGAGGTGCAGATCCCGCAGCTGCCCCGTGCCGCCATCGCCCGCGCCAGCGTGGACGACAACGGCAAGATCATCCTCTGCACCGACCTGCACAAGGCCATTGAAGCCTGCAACATCATTGCACCGGAACATCTGGAAGTGTGCGTGGAGGACCCCTTCGGCGTGCTGAACGAGATCAAAAACGCAGGCAGCATCTTCCTTGGCCGCAACGTGCCGGAAGCGCTGGGCGATTACTTTGCAGGCCCCAACCACACCCTGCCCACCAGCGGCACCGCCCGCTTCTCCAGTCCCTTGGGCGTAGACGACTTTGTAAAGAAGTCCAGCTTCCGCTACTACACCCGGGAAGCGCCGGGCGAAGTAGCCCCCCGCATCGCCGATTTTGCCGAGCGCGAGGGCCTGCACGCCCACGCCCGCAGCGTGACCATCCGGTACGAAAAGTGAGGATTTGAACCATGAGTAAATTCCTTTCTCCCACGCTGGCCGCTGTCACCCCCTACACCCCGGGTGAGCAGCCGCAGGATCAGCAGTACATCAAACTGAACACCAACGAAAGCCCCTATCTGCCCTCCCCGGCGGTGATCGCCGCCGTGAGCGAGCACGAGGTGGAAAAGCTGCGCCTTTACTCCGACCCCGCCTGTGCCGACCTGCTCAAGGCGGCCGCAGCCCACTTCGGTTTGCAGCCGGAGCAGATCATGCCCGGCAATGGCAGCGACGAGAACCTCTTCTTTGCGCTGCGTGCCTTCTGCGATGCAGACCACCCGCTGGCCTATGCCGACATCACCTACGGCTGCTACGGCGTGTGGTGTGGGCTGATGCACATTCCCAGCCACATCATCCCGCTGAAAGAGGATTTCACCCTTGACCCGAAGGACTACTACGGCCTGAACCAGACCATCGTCCTTGCAAACCCCAACGCCCCCACCGGCATTGCACTGCCCCGGGCGGAAATTGAGGGCATCTTGAAAGCGAACCCGAACAACGTGGTCATTGTGGACGAGGCCTATGTGGACTTTGGCGGCGAGAGCTGCGTGCCCCTCATCGACCAGTACGAGAACCTGCTGGTGGTGCAGACCTTTTCCAAGTCCCGGCAGCTGGCCGGTGCGCGTCTGGGTCTTGCCATGGGCAATGCAAAGCTCATTGCCGACCTGAACCGGGTCAAGTTCAGCCTGAACCCCTACAACATCAACCGCCTGACCCTGAAGGCCGGGCAGGCCGCGCTGGAAGACACCGCTTATTTTGACAGGACCCGCGCCGCCATCGTGGACACCCGCGCATGGACAAAACAACAGCTGGAACAGCGCGGATTTGCCGTGCTGGACAGCCGCTCCAACTTCCTGTTTGCAAGTACCAACAGGAAAGACGGCGAGATACTCTACAAAGAGTTGAAGAAAAACGGCATTCTGGTGCGCCACTTCGACGCGCCCCGCATCCAGAACTGGCTGCGCATCACCATTGGCACATCGGAACAGATGAAGATATTCGTGAACACACTGGATAAGATCATGGAGGAATGAACCATGCCGAACCGAATGATCTCGCTGGAACGCAACACCAATGAGACCCAGATCGACCTTACCCTTGATCTGGACGGCACCGGCCGCTACGAGGTAGACACCGGGTGCGGCTTTCTGAACCACATGCTGGAGCTGTTCGCCCGCCATGGCCGTTTTGACTTAGTGCTCACCTGCCACGGCGATGTGCAGGTGGACTACCACCACACCACCGAGGATGTGGGCATTGCGCTGGGTCAGGCCTTTGCACGGGCACTGGGCGATATGCGCGGCATCCAGCGCTACGGCAGCTTCTACCTGCCCATGGACGAAGCGCTGATCCTGTGCGCCGTCGATCTTTCGGGCCGCTGCACCTTGAACTGGGACGTCCATTGCAGCACCGAAAAGGTGGGCGATTTTGACGTGGAGTGCGCCAAGGAATTCTGGCTGGGCTTTGCCCGCAGCGTGCCCGCCACGATCCACTTTGTACAATTTGCGGGAGAAAATACCCACCACATCCTCGAGGCCTGCTTCAAGGGCGCAGGCCATGCACTGGGCGCGGCCGTGAAGATCGACGAAGCCCACAAGGACGAAATTCCTTCCACGAAAGGACTGCTGGTATGATCGCAATTATCGATTATGGCGTGGGCAACCTGTTCAGCCTGAAGTCCAGCCTGAAGCAGCTGGGGCTGGAAGCGGTCGTCACCGCCGACGCGGACACCATCCGCAAAGCCGACCGGCTCATCCTGCCGGGTGTGGGCGCTTTTGCCGACGCCATGGCAAAGCTGGAGGCGACGGGCCTTGTGCCGGTGATCAAAGAAGAAGCCGAAAGGAAGCCGCTGCTGGGCATCTGCCTTGGCATGCAGCTGCTGTTTGAAAAGAGCTACGAGTACGGTGAGCACGAGGGCCTCGGTTTTGTGAAGGGCGAGGTCTGCCCGCTGGAGCCCGACCTTGCGGACAAGAGCCTGAAGGTGCCGCAGATCGGCTGGAACGCCTTGCACATTGTAAAGGACGACCCGCTGTTCAAGTACATCCGTGAGGGAGAATACGTCTATTACGTCCACAGCTACTACGGCAAGAACTGTACGGAGAGTACACTGGCCGTGAGCGACTATTCCATTCCCGTCACCGGCGCGGTGCGGGCGGGCAGGGTGTATGGCACCCAGTTCCACCCGGAAAAGAGCGGGGATACCGGCCTGCGCATTCTGAAAGCATTTGCGGAATTGTAAGGAGAAAAATTATGCAGCTTTTTCCAGCCATTGACCTGCGGGGCGGCAAGGTGGTGCGCCTGACGCAGGGCGACTACAGCCGCATGACCGTCTACGGCGAGGATCCCTGTGCACAGGCGCGGGAGTTCCTTGCAGCGGGGGCCAAAAATCTGCACGTCGTCGATCTGGACGGCGCAAAGGACGGCACCCTTTCAAACTACGATACCATTGCCGCGCTGGCAAAACAGGGCGGCTTATACATTGAGGTGGGCGGCGGCATCCGCACCGAGGAACGCATTGAAACATACCTATCCCTCGGCGTGGGCCGCTGCATCCTTGGCAGCGTGGCGGTGACGGATTTTGCCTTTACCGCCCGGATGCTGAAAAAATACGGCGATAAAATTGCCGTGGGCGTGGACGCAAAGGACGGCTATGTGGCCATCCATGGCTGGAAGGAAGTGAGCGCCGAGCCGGGCGTGGACTTCTGCAAGCGGCTGGCAGATGCCGGATGCACCGCCATCATCTACACGGACATTGCCTGCGACGGTGCCATGAGGGGCACGAACCTCGGCCTGTACCGCACGCTTGCCAAAGAGGTGCCCGGCGTGGCCTTTACGGCCAGCGGCGGCATCTCGTCCGAAGCAGAGCTTCTGGAACTGAAAAAAATGGGCACTGCCGCTGCCATTTTAGGCAAGAGCCTGTACACCGGCGCACTGGACCTTGCGCGCTGCGTGCAGCTGGTGCAGGAGTGAACGGAGGGGAAACGACATGATCACCAAACGCATTATTCCCTGCCTTGATGTGCGCAATGGCCGCGTGGTCAAGGGCACGAACTTTGAAGGCATCCGGGATGTGGCCGACCCGGTGGAAATGGCCCGCATGTACAACGCTGCCGGTGCCGACGAGCTGGTGTTCTACGATATCACCGCCAGCTTCGAGGGCCGGGCACTGTTTACGGATATCCTGACCCGCGTCGCCAGCGAAATTTTTATCCCGCTCACGGTGGGCGGCGGCATCAATACGCTGGAAGACTTCGACCGGGTGCTCAAGTGCGGTGCGGACAAGGTCAGCGTCAACTCGGGCGCATTGAAGAACCCCGGCCTCATCCCGGCGGCGGCACAGCGCTACGGCAACCAGTGCGTGGTGCTCTCTGCCGATGTAAAGCGTGTGGACGGCCAGTTCCGGGTGTTCGCCAAGGGCGGGCGCGAGGATACCGGCCGGGATGCACTGGACTGGATCAGCTGGTGCGTGGACCACGGCGCGGGCGAGATCTGCCTGAACAGCATCGATACCGACGGCGTGCGCAGCGGCTTCGACCTTGAGATGCTGGATGCAGTGGCGGCGCGGGTGAACGTGCCCATCATTGCCAGCGGCGGCGCAGGCAAAAAGGAAGACTTTCTGGAGCTGTTCCACCACAAGGGCATCGACGCAGGCCTTGCGGCGGGCATCTTCCACCAGAAGCTGCTGACCATCCGCGACCTGAAAGAATACCTCAACGCAAACGGCGTGGAGATGCGGCTGTAACGCCGGGGCATTTCTCCCCGGCGCGGGGAGAAGCCGTAACGCGAAACTGGATTTCCGCAAAAACAACCCGCAAACTCTTGCGTTTGCGCACCGAATACGCTAAACTAGTAATATCCCCATCCGGGGAGGGAGAACCGTTATGAATCTGAAATTTGATGAAAAGGGCCTGATCCCTGCCATCGTGCAGGACCACTACACCAAAGAGGTGCTCACCCTCGCATACATGAACGCCGAGACGCTGGCGCTCACCATTGCCGAGGGCCGCACGGTGTTCTGGAGCCGCAGCCGTCAGGAGATCTGGCGCAAGGGCGAGACCAGCGGCAATGTGCAGCGGGTGGTGTCCATCACCGCCGACTGCGACGCAGATGCGCTGGTGGTGGAAGTGGTCAAATCCGGCCCCGCCTGCCACACCGGCGCCGAGAGCTGCTTTTTCAACGAAGTATACGTCTCGCCGGAGCTGAAGCAGTTCAGCTGGCAGGGCCTGTATGAGCTCATCAAGGGCCGCAAGACCGATCCGCAGGAGGGCAGCTATACCACCTACCTGTTCGAGAAGGGCAAGGAAAAGATCCTGAAAAAGGTGGGCGAAGAGTGCACCGAGGTCATTATTGCGGGCGAAAAAGAGGATAAGGAAGAGACCGTTTACGAGATCAGCGATCTTGCCTACCATGTTCTGGTGCTGATGGTCAGCGCCGGCATCACGGTGGAGGATGTGACCCGTGAACTGGAAAAACGTCACGTCATTGACCACAAGGTCAAACAGGAAAGGATGCAGTGAATTATCTATGGCAGATTATAAGAAGTCCAGTGTCCATTGCCACTCCACCATGTGCGATGGCAAAAATACCTTGCAGGATATGGCAAGTGCTGCGTGTGCGCAGGGCTTGACCACGCTGGGCTTCACCGGCCATAGCTACACCCAGCGCGACCGCGAATACTGCATGAGCCCCAGCCGCACCGCCCAGTACAAGGCCACCATTGCCAAGCTCAAGACCGAGTACAAGGGCAAGGTGGATATCCTGTGCGGCATCGAGTGGGATATCCTGAGCGAGGATAAGCGCACCGGCTACGATTACTGGATCGGCAGCGCACACCACCTGTACGGCAAGAACACCGGCAAGTATTACGAGATCGATTTCCGCCCGCAGGACCTGTGGGACTGCATCAACGACGACTTTGACGCAGACCCCCTTGCCGCTGTGGAAGCCTACTTTGCCGAGGTGGAAAAGGTGGCTGCCCTCAAGCCGGATATTCTGGCCCACATCGACCTCATCAAGAAGCTGAATGCCAACGGCGAGTTCTTCGACGAAGAGTCGCCCCGCTATAAGGCCGCTGCCCTCAAGGCCCTGCAGGCCGCAAAGGCAAACGACTGCCTGCTGGAAGTGAACACCGGCGGCGTGTACCGCGGCTACCGCAAGGACTTCTACCCCGGCCCGTGGCTGCTGGGCGAGTGGCAGAAGATGGGCGGCAAGGTCATTATCACTTCTGATTCTCATGATATCAACAGCCTGACCTACGGCTTTGACGAAGCTGCCGCCGCCATCAAGGCTGCAGGCTTTACCAGCGTGCAGGTGCTTACCGGCAGCGGCTTCGAGACGCAGGA
>ENA-USTZ01000463-USTZ01000463.1-human-gut-metagenome-genome-assembly--contig:-NODE-463-length-19157-cov-4.787369_pt1 | contig 19157 bp, 16 predicted proteins | sample MGYA00250049_ERZ773375 | MGnify/ENA primary metagenome ERZ773375 (study PRJEB29103, sample SAMN06111956) | human gut metagenome | biome: human gut; feature: ankylosing spondylitis patient; material...
AAGGAGAAGGAACTAGCCGCTGTGCAGAAAAAGACCACACTCACAAAAGAAGCCCTCATTCATGCGCGCGATCTGGATTATATCGGTAAGCACACCTTCCTCGGCAACTATTCGCTGACCGAAGAAGAATTTTCCATGCTGAAAAAACAGGCCGACCATGGCTATATGATGGACGTGGAGAACCGCCGCCTGAAAGAAGAACTTTCCACCGCCAAGAAGGAAGCTGCTCATTGGGGCCAAAAGTATCATGAACTCTGGTACGAAGTGAAGCCCTATCTGGATGCGCTCCACCGTGCGCCTGAACTGGTGCGCAGCTTTCTGGAAAAGATTCTTGCCCCCAAGCAGGAGCGCACCATGAATGTGCCGCAGCGAAACCGCAAGCGTGGGCAGGATATGGAACTTTGATTTTCGGAGGATACCATTTGAACAAAAAGAAGAAGTCGAACAAATCCGGCTACCCGGATGAAGCAATCAAGACCCTTGCGCGTTGCTTTTATCCCTCCATGGTTGAGTTTTTCAACAGCGAGGAAGGCCAGCGTGAGTATGAGGAATGGCTGAAAGAGCAGGAAGCTCTACAAGCATTGCCTGTTGCCGCATAAAAACAGCAGGACGCTCCCGGTAAAGGGAACGCCCTGCCTTATATAGATGTATCTCACCGAGGTGTGTCCAGTTGGGCACACCTCTTATTTTTTTGTCCTTAATCTTCTAGCCCATGGCTCCCGGCTGCATTTTTCAAATATTCCTCCGGGTCACCATTCAGAATCAAATCCGCATAGCCCAGCGGGTCATTATAGATGAGGTAGTCCAGTTCTGACCTCTGCTCCATGGTAACATCCAGAGCATCCTCAACCCAGGTGCAGTCAATGGAGATTTTTCTCCCATCCCGGAGCAGCAGCTCTACGCACCCGGTGTCCATGTTGAATTTGCAGGCTCTTTCATCGTACTTCATAATCGCATCCTCCAATTCTCGTTATCGGCTTACGGTCTATGACAAGGCATCAGAGTTTTGCGCCGTCCACGGGAGCCTTCATTGTTGTACCCGAAGAAAACGAAAAATCCGAACCCTTCTCCAATCGGAAATAGGTTCGGATTTTTCTTGTTTGGTGGGCGCGGGTGGATTCGAACCACCGAAGCTGAAAAGCAGCAGATTTACAGTCTGTCCCCATTGGCCACTCGGGAACACGCCCAGATTCATTTTTTACACGGCCATCGCTGACCGCCTGTATATCTTACCATCGAATCTGAAATTTGTCAACCATTTTTTGCAAAAAAATCTTGACATCTTTTGTCAGCCGGTGTATACTACAACCAATAATTGTGGTTCAGGCGCACAAATTAAAACAGAAAGGAGACTATTCTTTATGACGACTGACCGCGAAGCATTTCTCGCATCGTTCAAGGAGTATCTTGCCACCACCCCGGCTGTGGAACTGCTGAACGACTACACCTATTTGTTGATATACATCAATCACGACCCCTACGATGAGCAGGAACGGTACCAGTACCTCGTGGATGCCGTTTCTACCGTAGGCACGAAGTTTTCTCAGGTCGATACATGGCGTGCCGGGTGCGCCAAGCGCCAGCGTGAGGACGACAACGCCTTTTGGGAATCCGCAATGGCATGGCACGACCACCACTACGCCAAGGCCCCGGAGCCCTACTGCCTGAGCGATGTGCCCTGCGAGGAGACCGAATGGCTGGTGCCGGATGTCCTGCCGCGGGGCGAGATCTCCCTGCTGGGTGCCGACGGCGGCACCGGCAAGGGCATCTGGCAAGCCCAGCTCATCGCCTACGTCACCGCCGGGCAGACCAGCGGCTTCTTCCCCGAACCGCCCGCCCAGACCGGCCGGGTGCTCATCCTTGCGGGCGAGGACGACCCCGGCAAGGTGCTCAAGGGCCGCATCGCCGCCGCCGGAGCCGACATGTCCAAGGTGATGGTCGTCAGTGCCGACGACTACTACCTGCGCACCGGCCACCAGCTCTGCATCGGAGACGACGACATCACCACCTTTGTGGCGAAGATCAACCCCCTCCTGTTGATCTTAGACCCGCTGCAAAGCTTTCTGCCCCCCGACGTGGAGATGGCCAGCCGCAACCAGATGCGCGGCGCCGTGCTGCCCCTGAAGAGCCTGAGCACCAAGTACCACCTCGCCACCCTCATCTCCATGCACACCAACAAGCGGCCGGGCGTTTCGGGCCGTGGCCGCCTCGCCGACAGCTCGGACCTGTGGGACATCGCCCGCAGCGTGCTGATGATGGGCCGCTGCAAGAACAGCACCGAGGGCCAGATCTACCTCAGCCACGAGAAGAGCAGCTACTCCAAGCCCGCCCAGACCGTGCTGATGCACATCGAGGACGTGACCGTGGACGGCGTGCCCACCGCGCGGGCCATCTTCGACGGCTCCACCGACAAGAAGGACGCGGACTTCATGGAGGAGCGCCGCCTCCGCCTTGCCCAGACCAAGGACGACACCACCGCCGCCATCCTCAACGCGCTGGCCGAGAGCCGCCTTGGCAGCATGGCCAGCAGCGAGCTGCGCGCCGCCGTCACCAAGGAGGTCGGGTGCAGCGAGCGCACCTATGACCGTTCCTATGCAGACCTTATCAAATCCGGGCGCATTACCAAAAAGACGATCCGCCAGCGGGACGGAAAGAACAAGTGGTACTCCTACCTCGACTGCGGAGAATCTGATGGCGAAGTTCAAAAATAATAATTTACCTACGTTCTATCTTTGATCTCCGCCAACTTGGCGAACTTGCTTTGCTTGGCGAAGTTCCAACTCCGCCAGCCTTTTCGAATTCCGCCACCGTGGCAAAGTTCGATTTTTAGCGCTGCATCGTCACTCTTTTCGATGTCCGCCACCAAACCAGCTTGCAGTAGAGATGCAAAAGACCCCAGAGCAGTGAAGCTCTGGGGTCTTTTTTCGTGGAGCGAGTGACAGGAAACGACATTCCGGCACAGCTCCTTTCACTCTATCAGGCTGCACAGTCCGGGTAGTTCACTACAGTAATCTCCGCCACAGCCTTTTCAACGGTCTGCAAAATGCGTTCTATCTTCTCCACCGTAGCAGCAGACAGAACCACCTCGCCGCATTGTTCACACTTCATGCAGGGAACATTTTTGATAATGACAACGCAGTTTTCCAGTTGTACCGTGTGAATGGTGGTGCTGGGCTTCATTTCGCCTTTGCATAGTGGGCAAACCATAATCACCCACCTCACAGGCCAAACAGATCAGAGTGCGTACCAGTCGCAACCAAGTACAGCTCCGTATCTGTCTGCCGATAAATCAACAGCCAGTCCGGCTGTATATGGCATTCACGGCAGCCGGTATAATTGCCTGTTAGGCTGTGGTCTCGGTTCTTTTGTGGTAATGCGTCAGGCACTCGCAGCACATCAACAACCGCTTGCAGCAAATCCATATTGTAATGCCGCTTTATGCAGGTCTTGTAATCTTTTTTGAACTGCGTGGAAGTGTTCAGTTTTAACACGGTTTAGCCCTCCGCAGCCAACTGGGCGAAGAAATCAGCGGTAGAACCCTCAAAGTGTTCCCCCTTGCCCGTCCTGATCATCTCGTCTACTTCATCAATCGCCGCTTGCGTCTTGGCGTTTGGGATCTCTGCGTCTTCCGGCGTTGTCACGCCCTGAAGATATGCGACAACATACAGCAGCTTGCTTTCTGGCACCTGATCCAGCAGGGTTCGTGCCAATTCTCTTGTGCTCATTCTACACCCATCCTTTCATGTGTAAGTTGTGGGCTTCTCTGTGGAAGTTTATGCGGTTTCCTTCCCGGCTGCTTCCTCGCCTTCTGCACCAGCCGGGCACACATCCAGCAGAATATCCAGACAATACCGCTGAACGCTCTTGCCAGCGTCCGCAGCAGCCTTGCGAATCCTTGCCCCATCCTCTTTGGACGGGCGAAGCATGATATTATCCTTGCTTGCGTTGTATTTGACCGATGCTCTTTTGTGTGCATCAGATACAGCCATTACAACACCCCCTCTTTACTATATTATAACCGTTCATTATATAACCGTCAACGTATAATTTGCATCAAATATAACCGTTAACATTGTGCAGTTTGCAGCGCATATAAAAGCAAAAATCCCACGATACACGCCGCCATTCTAACGGTATATCGCAGGATTTTTTCTTGGAGCTAGTGACAGGAGTTGAACCTGCAACCCACTGATTACAAATCAGTTGCGCTGCCATTGCGCCACACTAGCACACGTTACTTGAATAGTATACCACTGGCAGGCAGGTTTGGCAAGACTGATTTTCGGGTTTTGGGCCGGGCGGCAAAACAAAAGCCCTCCGGCAGGGGCCGAAGGGCGCAGGGCGTTATTGGTCTGCCAGTGCCGCTTGGATCTTGGCGAAGTCCTCCAGCGTGAGGGCTTCGGGGCGGATGCGGGCGTCGAAACCCGCAGCCTCGATGGCGGCGATGACGCCCTCCTTGGGGCGGGAAAGGCCGCTGGCGATGGCGTTGGCGGCGGTCTTGCGGCGCTGGCCGAAGGCGGCGCGGATGAGGGCAAAATAGCCCTCCTCATCGGCCACCTGCACGGCGGGGGTGGGGCGGATGTCCATCCGAACCACGGCGCTGGTCACCTTGGGGGCCGGGTAAAAGCTGCCCGGCGCGGCGGTGAACATCATTTTCGACTGGGCGTAGTAGCTCACCGCACAGCTGATGGCGCTGGAAGCGCGGGTGCCGGGGGCTGCGGCCAGCCGGTCGGCGGCCTCTTTCTGGACCATGACGGTCAGGCTCTCCACCGGGAGGCGGTCGCCCAGCAGCTTCATGACGATGGGGCTGGTGATGTAATAGGGCAGGTTCGCGCAGACGGCCACCGGCATTCCGGGGAACTCCTCGGCGATGAGGGCCTTCAGGTCCACCTTGAGCACGTCGTTCATGACCAGCTTGAAGTTGTCCACGCCGGCCATCGTCTCAGCCAGCAGGGGCGGCAGCCGCTCGTCCACCTCGATGGAGACCACCTTGGCCGCGCGCTTGGCCAGCTCACGGGTCAGCACGCCGATGCCGGGGCCGATCTCGATGACGCCGCAGCGCTTGTCCACCCGGCTGGCGTCCACGATCTTGATGGGCAGACCGGGGTTGATGATGAAGTTCTGGCCGAAGCCCTTCGACAGCGCGAAATCGTACTTTTCGCACAGCGCACGGACATAGGACAGGTCGGTGAGTTCTGGCATAGGGGCTCCTTTGTTGTCATTCAAGCTTCGTCTTTGTGCAACCTCTCAGGCCGCCTAACGGCGTCCAGCTCCCCTAGTAGGGGAGCCTCTGGCGTGCCGCTGTGCTTCGTTCTCGTGGTGCGCCATGCTGCTGCCGCAAGGAGCACAAACTGCACCGCGATGCCAAGGGCTCCCCTACTAGGGGAGCTGTCTGCGAAGCAGACTGAGAGGTTGTACGGAAGGCACGCCTTCCCTTTGCAAGCAGCATCTGCCGGTTTGCAATTTGAGAGGTTGTACAGAGTGTAACCTCCCGGTTATTCCCCCGCTCCCTCACTGCTGGCGGCTGCTTCGCTCCCGCTGGCGGCTCCCCTACTAGGGGAGCTGTCTGCGAAGCAGACTGAGAGGTTGTACGGAAGGCACGCCTTCCCTTTGCAAGCAGCATCTGCCGGTTTGCAATTTGAGAGGTTGTACGAAGGCCCCCTACCCACAAAAAAACCGGCCAGCATCGGTTTCGAGCGGCCGGTTGGGTACGCCGGCGGGGGATGCCGCGCAGCGTGTGCATCAATATTTGGCCGGGTTGTTGGACAGGTACTTCTTGACCATCAAGGCTACCTTGAAGACGATGGCGTCGTCGAACTCACGCAGATCCAGACCGGTCAGCTTTTTGATCTTTTCCAGACGATACACCAGCGTGTTGCGGTGGACGAACAGGCCGCGGCTGGTCTCGGAGACGTTCAGGTTGTTCTCGAAGAAGCGCTGAATGGTGAAGAGCGTCTCCTGATCGAGGCTCTCGATGCTGCCCTGCTTGAACACCTCCCGCAGGAACATCTCGCAAACGGTGGTGGGCAGCTGGTAGATCAGGCGGGCGATGCCGAGGTTGTCGTAGCGGATGATCTGCTTCTCGGTATCGAAGACCTTGCTCACCTCCATGGCGATCTGGGCTTCCTTAAAGGAAGTGGCCAGATCCTTCACGTTGGAGATGGGGGTGCCGATGCCCACCACTGCCTTGATGTAGTGCTCGCCGGAGAGGGTGTCCACGATGCTGGCAGCCAGCTTCTCCATGTCGGTGCGGTCGATGCCCTTGCGGATCTCCTTGACCAGCACGGTGTCTGTCTCGCTGATGTTGAAGACGAAGTCCTTCTGCTTGTCGGGGAAGAGGCTGCTGACCACATCGTAAGCGGAGATGTCGCCGCCGCTGGTCACCCGCACGATGAACACCACGCGGGACACGTCGGTGGCGAAGTGCAGCTCACGGGCCTTGGCATAGATGTCGCCGGGCAGGATGTTGTCCAGCACCACGTTCTTGATGAAGTTGGATTTGTCGAACTTCTCGTCGTGGTACTGCTTGATGCTCTGCAAGCTGATGGACAGCACCGCCGCGAACTGGCCGGCGGTCTCGTCGGCACCCTCCACGAAGACGGCGTAGTCGTTGTGCTTTGCGCTGGAGAACTGCTGGTAGGTGTAGCCATCGCGCACGAAGCGGTCGCCCGCTGTCAGGCGCTCGGCCATAAAACCTTCACGCACTTCACCGATCAGATTCAGCTCCGAGCAGGAGATCACAGCGCCGGTCTCATCCACCACGCCCACCACACGGTCGATGGCGTCTTTCATCTGGTAGATCACGCTCTGGAATACTCTATTGGCCATAAATGGATACCCCTTTTCTCTTTTGTGCAAGCCGCAGGGGCGAGATTGTTATTTTTACACAATTTCGCCGCATTACATTTTCTATTTTACACAAAAGAATTTACTTTTGCAACATATTTCACCAAAAAATTTTTATCTTTCTTGTTGAAATTATCTTTCGGGTCTTCAAACCGGCCGAAAAAGCACCTTTTTGCGTGGTTCTTACCTGTATTCTACCGGGAAAATGTGACGGTTTTTTGAAATCGTGGTGAAAAGCCGACCCTTTCATCCGGTAATTTTTGCCACTTCAGCGTCCGAAAGCTCCCGCCACTGCCCCGGTGCCAGCGCCGGGTCGAGGGCAAGGCCGCCGATGGCGTCCCGGTGGAGCTTGTTCACCCCCGCGCCGTAGACGCCGAACATCCGCTTGATCTGATGGTAGACCCCCTGCTTGAGCAGCACCCGCACGGTGCATTTGTCTGCGCTCACCGGCTCCACCACCGCCGGGGAGAGGGCGGTGCCGTCCGCCAGCGTCACGCCCGCGGCAAAGCCTTCCACCATCTCGTCGGTCAGCGGCGTGTCGATCTCCACCGTGTAGGTCTTGGAGACATGGCGCTTCGGGGCCAAAATGTCGTGGGCGAAGCCGCCGTCGTCCGTCAGCAGCACGAAGCCGGTGCTGGTCTTGTCCAGCCGACCCGCCGGGAACAGCTCCCGCCGGGGGTAGGCGTCCCCCACAAGGTCCACCACCGTGGTATCCCGCTTGTCTGTGGATGCGCTGACCACCCCTTCGGGCTTGTTCAGCATCAGGTAGACGAATCTCTGGTAGCGCAGCGCCCGGCCCTCCACAGCCACCGCGTCGCCCTCCTTCACCTGCACGTCGCCCTTTTTGCAGACCGCCCCGTTCACCGTCACTTTGCCCTTCGCTAACAGCGTCTTCGCCTCGCTCCGGGTGCATTGGGCCGTTTCGGATAGGTATTTGTCTAGGCGCATAGGTTGATCTCCTTTTTCTATGGATACGCTCACCTTCGTACAACCTCTCAGTCACGGCTGCGCCGTGCCAGCTCCCCTAGTAGGGGAGCCTCTGGCGTTCCGCCGTGCTTCGTTCTCGTGGTGTGCCATGCTGCTGCCGTAAGGAGCACAAACTGCACCGCGATGCCAAGGGCTCCCCTACTAGGGGAGCTGTCGAACGAAGTGAGACTGAGAGGTTGTACAGAGACGAAGCCCCGCCCCCACTGACCGCTGCCAACGAGGACGGGACCTGTACGATTTTATAGAGAAATCACACGCTCAAGCTTGCATGCTGCTCCACGGCATCGGGATTGGCATCAAAGATGGGCTTGAGGATGTGGGCGATGAACTCCTCGACCTGCTGGGGAGCGCGGCCCACGAAGTTTTCGGGCACGAGGCCCGCCACGATCTCTTCCTTGGTCAGGCCGAAAGCCGGGTCGGCGGCGATGCGGTCCACCATATCGTTGGGCAGACCCTCTTCCTTGACCTGCTTGCCCGCCGCGATGGCGTGCTGGCGCAGACGCTCGTGGAGTTCCTGCCGGTTGCCGCCCTTCTCCACGGCCTGCATCATGATGTTCTCGCTGGCCATGAAGGGCAGCTCAGCCATCAGGCGGCTGCGGATGACCTTGGGGTAGACCACGATGCCGTCGGTGACATTGAGCATGATGTTCAGGATGGCGTCCGCCGCGAGGAAGCCCTCCGCCATGGCGACGCGCTTGTTGGCGCTGTCGTCCAGCGTGCGCTCGAACCACTGGGTGCCGGTGGTGAAGCTGGGGTTCAGCACATCCACCATCAGGTAGCGGGCGAGGGCGCAGATGCGCTCGCACCGCATGGGGTTGCGCTTATAGGGCATGGCGGAGGAGCCGATCTGGTTTTTCTCAAAGGGTTCTTCCATCTCCTTGAAGTTGGCCAGCAGACGCAGGTCGGTGGCGAACTTCATGCAGCTCTGGGCGATGCCCGCCAGCGCGTTGAGGATGAAGGAATCCACCTTGCGGCTGTAGGTCTGGCCGGACACGGGGATGACGGCTTCGGGGTCGAAGCCCATCTCCGACGCAATGGACGCATCCACGGCGCGGATCTTGTCCGCATCGCCCTTGAACAGCTCCATAAAGGAGGCCTGTGTGCCGGTGGTGCCCTTGACGCCGCGGAGCTGCAGCGTCGCGAGGCGGTGGTCGATCTCGGCAAGGTCCATCACCAGCTCGTTGGCCCACAGGGTCGCGCGCTTGCCCACGGTGGTGGGCTGGGCGGGCTGGCAGTGGGTGTAAGCCATGCAGGGCATGTCTTTGTACTCCTCGGCAAAGCGGGCCAGCTTTGCCAGCACGCCCACCAGCTTTTTGCGGATAAGCTCCAGCCCCTGCCGCATCACGATGATGTCGGTGTTGTCGCCCACGTAGCAGCTGGTAGCACCCAGATGGATGATGCCGGCGGCCTTGGGGCACTGCTGGCCGTAGGCGTAGACGTGGCTCATCACGTCGTGGCGCACCAGCTTTTCGCGGGCGATGGCCACATCGTAGTTGATGTCCTCCACGTGGGCTTCCAGCTCTGCCACCATTTCGGGGGTGATGTTGGTCAGGCCCTGCTTCATCTCGGCCCGGGCCAGCGCCACCCACAGGCGGCGCCAGGTGCGGAACTTGTTGTCGTCCGAGAAGATGTACTGCATCTCGTCGGAGGAATAGCGGGTCGAAAACGGGCTGATATAGCGGTCATGCTGAGACATTTAAGGTTTCCTCCTGAAATCACTCCCCCAGTCGCCTCCGGCGACAGCCCCCTCACAGAGGGGGCCTTGAGCCTCCCTCCCTGAGGGAGGTGGCACGGCGTCAGCCGTGACGGAAGGAGTTTTCTTATATCATACCATCAAATCTTGAAATAGTCTACGCCGCCTTCAAAGATCGGCTGATACTTGTCGCCGGTGACGTTCTTGTACAGGTACTCCCCGCTGCGCTCGGAGTGGCCCATCTTGCCGAAGACACGGCCGTCGGGGCTGGTGATGCCCTCGATGGCCAGCAGCGAGCCGTTGGGGTTGTAGCGCTGGTCCATGGTGGGCTGGCCGTCCAGATCAACGTACTGGGTGGCGACCTGTCCGTTCTTCACCAGCTCATCCAGCACATTCTGCGGGGCCACGAAACGGCCCTCGCCGTGGCTGATGGCCACGGTGTGCTCGTCGCCCACCGCGCACTTGGACAGCCACGGGCTGCCGGTGGAGGCGATGCGGGTGCGCACCAGCATACTCTGGTGGCGGCCGATGGTGTTGAAGGTCAGGGTCGGGTCATAGGCCGTGATGGGGCGGATATCGCCGTAGGGCACCAGACCCAGCTTGATGAGGGCCTGGAAGCCGTTGCAGATGCCCAGCATCAGGCCGTCGCGCTTGTGCAGCAGCTCGCGGACCGCCTCGGTGACGGCGGGGCTGCGGAAGAAGGAGGCGATGAACTTGGCGCTGCCGTCCGGCTCGTCGCCGCCGGAGAAGCCGCCGGGCAGCATGACGATCTGGCTCTTCCCAATGGCCTTCACCAGTGCCTCGCAGCTGGCGGTAACGTCCGCCGGGGTCAGGTTGCGGATGACCAGAATCTCAGGGTCTGCACCGGCCCGTGCAAAGGCCTTGGCGGTGTCGTACTCGCAGTTGGTGCCGGGGAAGACCGGGATGATGACCTTCGGCTTTGCGATGCCGATCTTGGGCGCGGCTGCGGGAGCCGCCAGCTTGCCGTCGATGGGTTCTACGTTGGCCCCGGCCTTGCGGTAGGGGTACACCGGCTCCAGCTTGGCTTCCCAGATCTCCTGCAGCTCGGCCATATCCATCTTCTCACCGCAGCACTCGAAGGTGTACTCCTTGGTGGTCTCGCCCAGCAGCTCACCGGCGGGCGAATCGGAGACCATTTCCAGCACAATGGAACCGTACATGGGCGCGAACATCTCGGCGGTGGACTTGTCGGCCATCATCTTGAAGCCGATGCGGTTGCCCAGACCCATCTTGAACAGGGCCTCGGCCAAGCCGCCGTAGCCCACGGAACAGGCCGCCGCCACCATGCCCTCTTCGATCATCTGCTCCACCATCTTGTAGTTGGCCTTCAGGGAGAAGAAGTTGGGGCAGCCGGTCTCCGGGTCCAGAATGGGCCGGACGAGGACGACAGTGCTTTCCGGCTTCTTGAACTCGGTGGAGACCACGCGGTTGGCCTTGCCGATGGCAGTGGCGAAGGAGACCAGCGTCGGGGGCACATCCAGCTGCTCAAAGGAGCCGGACATGCTGTCCTTGCCGCCGATGGAGCCGATGCCGAGGCCGATCTGGGCATCCAGTGCGCCCAGCAGAGCGGCCAGCGGCTTGCCCCAGCGTTCGGGCTTGGAGCCTAAACGCTCGAAGTACTCTTGGAAGGTCAGGTAAGCGTCCTCATACCGGAAGCCGGTGGCCACCAGCTTGGTCACGCTCTCCACCACGGCCATCCGGGCGCCGACGTACTGGTTGGCGCTCATCAGATAGGGGTTGTAGCCCCATGCCATGCCGGAGCAGGTGTTGGTCTCGCCGTCCACAGGCAGCTTTGCCACCATGGCGTTCTGCGGGGTCAGCTGGTAGGCGCCGCCGAAGGGCATCAGCACGGTGGCCGCGCCGATGGTGGAGTCGAACCGCTCCGCAAGGCCCTTCTTGCTGCACACGTTCAGGTCGCCCACCATCGCCTTCATCTTGTGGGCAAAGGTGATGCCGGACCACTGGGGCTGCCAGACCGTCCCCTTCTCGATGTGGACGTTCTGGTGCTTCTCGGCACCGTTGGAGTTCAGGAACTCGCGGCTGATGTTCACGATGGACACGCCGTTCCACACCATGTTCAGGCGCTTCTCCTCGGTGACTTTCGCCACAGGGGTAGCCTCCAGATTCTCTTCGGTGGCGATGGCGATGAACTTGTCCACGTCCTCCGGGGCAAGGGCCACGGCCATGCGCTCTTGGCTCTCGCTGATGGCCAGCTCGGTGCCGTCGAGGCCGTCGTATTTCTTGGTGACCTTGTTCAGGTCGATGTACAGACCGTCCGCCAGCTCACCGATGGCGACGGACACGCCGCCGGCGCCGAAGTCGTTGCAGCGCTTGATCATCTTGCACGCATCCTCCCGGCGGAACAGGCGCTGGAGCTTGCGCTCGATGGGGGCGTTGCCCTTCTGGACCTCGGCACCGCAGTGGTCGAGGCTCTCAAGGTTGTGGGCCTTGGAGGATCCAGTAGCGCCGCCGATGCCGTCACGGCCGGTGCGGCCCCCCAGCAGGACGATGACATCACCGGGGGCCGGGCACTCGCGGCGGACGTGGGAAGCGGGCGTTGCACCCACCACTGCGCCGATCTCCATCCGCTTGGCCACATAGCCGGGGTGGTAGATCTCATCCACCTGCCCGGTGGCAAGGCCGATCTGGTTGCCGTAGGAGGAGTAACCGGCGGCGGCAGTGGTCACCAGCTTGCGCTGGGGCAGCTTGCCGGGCAGCGTCTCGCTGACGGGCTTCAGCGGGTCCCCCGCGCCGGTCACGCGCATGGCCTGATAGACGTAGCTGCGGCCGGACAGCGGGTCGCGGATGGCACCGCCGATGCAGGTAGCCGCGCCGCCGAAGGGTTCGATCTCGGTGGGGTGGTTGTGGGTCTCGTTCTTGAACAGGAACAGCCAATCCTCGTCCTTGCCGTTGACGTCGCACTTGATCTTGACGGTGCAGGCGTTGATCTCCTCAGACTCGTCGAGGTTCTTCAGGATGCCCTGCTTCTTCAGCTCCTTGGCACCGATGGTGGCAAGGTCCATCATGCAGCGGGGCTTGTTCTCCCGGCCAAGGTCCTTCCGCATGGCCATATAGCGGTCGAACGCAGCCTGAACCACCTCGTCGTCGATCTGGACATCATCCAGAATGGTGCCGAAGGTGGTGTGGCGGCAGTGATCGGACCAATAGGTGTCGATCATCTTGATCTCGGTGATGGTGGGGTCCCGCTTCTCGCTGCGGAAGTACTCCTGACAGAACTTGATGTCGCCGAGGTCCATGGCAAGGCCCTGCTTTGCGATGAAGTCCTTCAGGCCCTCCTCGTCCAGCTCGTTGAAGCCGTCCAGCACCTCCACCGCCGTGGGGACGGGGTACTCCATCTTGAGGGTGGCCTTGGGTTCCAGCGAGGCTTCGCGGGCCTCCACCGGGTTGATGACGTACTTTTTGATCTCGGCCACCTCGGCCTCGGTCAGGCTGCCCTGCAGCAGGTAGACCTTGGCGGAGCGCACCAGCGGGCGCTCGCCTTGGCTGATGAGCTGGATGCACTCGGCGGCGGAATCGGCCCGCTGGTCGAACTGGCCGGGCAGGTACTCCACCGCGAAGGATACGCCCTCGGACTGGGGCAGCTCGGCGTAGGTGTTGTCCACCGGCGGCTCGCTGAACACCGTGGAGGCGCACTGCTCAAACAGCGCCTCGTCGATGCCCTCGACGTCGTACCGGTTCAGCAGCCGCAGCCCCGTCAGGCCCGCTACCCCCAGCAGACTCACCAGCTCCTTCTTCAGCCCCTCGGCTTCCACATCGAAGCCGGGTTTCTTTTCAACGTAGATACGATATACCATAGGATTTTCCTCCATATGTTCAAATTCAACTGCCCACGGGCTTGCCCTCTCTGCCTTGCGGTACGCTGTGCTAAACAAAGGCGCAGCCTTCTCTCTGCCGGGCTTGCCCTCTCTGCCTTGCGGAACGCTATGCTAAACAAAGGCGCAGGGTTCCCTCTGCCGGGCTCGCCCTCTCCGTCATCGCTTCGCGATGCCACCTCTCCCAAAGTGAGAGGCCTTGGCAGTCCGCCAAGTTTCCAGTTTGGAATCTTTACGCCCTGCTGCCGCAAGGGGAGCCGTCAGGCGCTGCGCTCAGACTTCACGCCTTTGCCAAGGGCTCCCACTTTGGGGGAGCTGGACGCCGTTAGGCGGCCTGAGAGGGCAAGCCCGCCTCCGGCGAGACTTCGCCTCAGTTTCGCTTGCGCTTACGTCAGGGCGATGGCAAGGCTGCACCTCAGTTTGGATATCAGGGCCTTTGTTATTGCTCCGCGATCGCCTTCAGCGCCCGCAGACCGATATCCGTCCGCTTATGCAGCTTCTCGAAGTGGATCTTCTCGGCGGCGGCATAGGCTTGGGGGATGGCGGCGGTCAGGCGGGGAGCCGTGGCGGTGACGCCCAGCACACGGCCGCCGTTGGTGACGAGGGTGCCGTCCTCCCGGATGGCGGTGCCGGAGTGGTAGACCGTGATGTTGGTCTCCCCTGCCAGCTGGCCGTCGGTCAGGCCGGAGATGGGCTTGCCCTTTTCATAGCTGACCGGGTAGCCGCCGGACGCCAGAATGACGCACGCCGCCGCGCCGTCCGAGAACTTCACCTCGGTGTCGGCCAGCGTGCCTTCGGTGCAGGCGGTCATGATCTTGAGCAGGTCGCTCTCCAGCAGCGGCAGCACCACCTGCGTCTCCGGGTCGCCGAAGCGGCAATTGTACTCGATGACCTTGGGGCCCTCCGGGGTCAGCATCAGGCCGAAGTAGAGGCAGCCCTTGAAGGGGCAGCCCTCAGCGTTCATGGCCTTGATGGTGGGCAGGAAAATTTTCTCCATGCACTCGGCGGCGATGGCCGGGGTGTAGTAGGGGTTCGGGGCCACGGTACCCATGCCGCCGGTGTTCAGGCCGGTGTCGTGGTCGTTGGCCCGCTTGTGATCCATGGACGACACCATGGGCTTGACCACCTTGCCGTCGGTAAAGCTCAGCACGCTGACCTCCGGGCCGGTGAGGAACTCCTCCACGACTACGTGGTTGCCGGACGCACCGAACTTCTTGTCCAGCATGATCTCCTTGACGCCGTCGGCGGCTTGCTGCTCGTCCTCGCAGATGAGCACGCCCTTGCCCAGCGCCAGACCGTCCGCCTTGATGACCACCGGGTACTTGCCCTCGGCCTTGATGTAGTCCATGACCTTGGCGGGGTCGTCGAAGGTCTCATACTTGGCGGTAGGGATGCCGTACTTCTTCATCAGGTCTTTGGAGAAGACCTTGGAGGCCTCGATGCGGGCAGCCGCCTTGTCCGGGCCGAAGGCCGGGATGCCGACCTTCGCCAGCGCATCCACCATGCCCAGTGCCAGCGGGTCGTCCTGTGCCACCACCACATAATCGAATTTTTCCTCCGCCGCAAAGGCCACCATGGCCTCCACATCGGTGGCCTTGATGTTCTTGCACTTGGCGTCGTAGCCGATGCCGCCGTTGCCCGGCGCGCACCAGACCTCGCCGCAGTCCGGGCTCTTCTTCAGCGCCTTGATGATGGCGTGCTCCCGCCCGCCGCCGCCGACGACCAGTATTTTTTTAGACATTTTATAACCTCCCAACCTTTCTGCTGAGCATACGGTTTCATTTTTCTATCCTAGACCCCCGCTAAACCCGTCCGTGGGCTTGCCCTCTCTGCCTTGCGGTACGCTGTGCTGAACAAAGGCGCAGCCTTCCCTCTGCCGGGCTCGCCCTCTCAGGCGCTTCGCGCCAGCTCCCCCAAAGTGGGAGCCCTTGGCAAAGGCGGAAAGTCTGAGCGCAGCGCCTGACGGCTCCCCTTGCGGCAGCAGGGCGTAAAGATTCCAAACTGGAAACTTTGCGGACTGCCAAGGCCTCTCACTTTGGGAGAGGTGGCATCGCGAAGCGATGACGGAGAGGGCAAGCCCGCTTCCGGGGCCGCAGGGCCTTTGTTCAGCACTGCGTCCAATGGGGCGAGGGCGTTTCAAGCGGGCCTACGATATGCCAAATGCGACAGAAACCGCATGTTCATGCAAGGAAGCATTTTTAGTGATGGAACAACCGGATGCCGCAGAAGGCCATCGCGATGTTGTATTTATTGCAGGTGTCGATGACCTGCTGGTCGCGGATGGAGCCGCCGGGCTGGACGATGGCGGTCACGCCGGAGCGGCGGGCCCGCTCGATGTTGTCGCCGAAGGGGAAGAACGCATCCGAGCCGAGGGACACGCCGGTGATCTGGCTGAGGTAGGCTTTCTTTTCCTCCGCCGTCAGGGGGGCGGGCTGCTCGGTGAAGGTCTCGGCCCAGACGTCGTCGCCGATGACATCCTCCGGCGTGTCGCCGATGTAAACGTCGATGGCGTTGTCGCGGTTGGGCTTCGAGACATCGTCCCGGAAGGGCAGGTTCAGCACCTTGTCCATGTGGCGCAGCTGCCAGTTGTCGGCCTTCTGGCCCGCGAGGCGGGTGCAGTGGATGCGGCTCTGCTGGCCCGCGCCCACGCCGATGGTCTGGCCGTTGTAGGCGTAGCAGACACTGTTGGACTGGGTGTATTTCAGGGTGATGAGGGCGAGGACCAGATCACGCTTCTGCTCGTCGGAGACGGCCTTGTTCTCGGTGACCCAGTTGGTCAGCATGGTGTCGGCGTTGATGGTCAGCTCGTTGCGGCCCTGCTCGAAGGTGATGCCGTACACCTGCTTGTGCTCCACGGGGTTGGGCTTGTAGTCCGGGTCGATGGCCACCACGTTGTAGTTGCCCTTCTTCTTGCCGGCAAGGATCGCCAGCGCTTCCGGCTCATAGCCGGGGGCGATGATGCCGTCCGACACTTCGTGCTGGATGAGCTTTGCGGTGGGCACGTCGCAGACATCGGACAGGGCGATCCAATCGCCGAAGGACGACATCCGGTCGGCACCGCGGGCGCGGGCGTAGGCGCACGCCAGCGGGGAGAGCACAGCGTCCGGGGCGATGTGGTACATCTTCCGCTCCACCTCGGTCAGGGGCAGACCCAGCGCTGCGCCCGCCGGGGACACATGCTTGAAGGAGGCCGCTGCGGGCTGGCCGCAGGCCGCTTTCAGCTCCTTGACCAGTTGGATGGAGTTGAGGGCATCCAGAAAATTGATGTAGCCGGGCTTGCCGTTCAGAACGGTCACGGGCAGGTCGGAGCCATCTTCCATATAAATGCGGCTGGGCTTCTGGTTGGGGTTGCAGCCGTACTTCAATGCCAGTTCGTTCATAGGTCTTCCTCCTTAGTTCTGTTTCTCTGCGGCCAGAGCCTCCAGCTCTTCGGGCAGCAGGGCGGGTTCTTCGGGGTCCTCGTCGTCGTTATAGACGGCGTCGTATTTGTTGAAGATCATGTCGCCGGTCTCGCCGGTGTCAAGGTCCATGACGCGGGCGAACAGGCTGACCTTGTTATCGGGGTTCAGGTTCTGCCACAGGCCGTGGGCGAAATCGCCGATGGTGCGGGGGCACGCAAAGCGGAGCGGCTCCCCCTCAAAGCTGGGGATGGGGCTGCCGTTGTGCTTGTAGGTGCTGATGAAATGACCCTCACCGGCCACGGGCTGCGGGTAATCGAAGAAATAGCGCTGGACGCTGTCGCCGTTGCCGTCAGCCGATTTCAGGATGCTCATCTGGTAGCTGCCGTCCTCGTACACCACCGCCGAGATGCGGGGGGTGTAGTTGGGGCCGTCCGGCTCAAAGGTGCGGGTGCGCAAAGCGTCCGCGAAGCTCTTGCCCCGGCTCATGAGGTCGTAGATGGTGTCGGTCTGATCGCCGTTGGTCACGATCTGGGTCTTGCCCAGCGTCAGCACGGGGTTATAGATGATGAGGCTGGGGTCTTCCAGCTTGTCGGGGTCGGCGGCCATGGTGCAGATGCCGCCCCGCTCCGGGATGGGGTCGAACACGCGGTTGCGGCTGTTCTCGCTGCGGCCCATGATGAAATAATAGACGCGGTCCTTGCCGACTAAAATGCCGCGGCCGGGATAAGACGTATTTTTCAGAAAGTGCAAAAAGTCGACCATTTCAGTTCTCCTCTTCTGTGATGGCGCGGCAGACAAGCTCCGTCGCGCGCGGCAGGAGCTTCCATTCGGCCTGCTCCATCACGCGGCGCTGTAAGGTCTCGGGCGTGTCACCCGCTTCGATCTCGACCGCTTTTTGCAGGATGATCTCGCCGCCGTCGGGAATTTCGTTGACAAAGTGTACCGTCGCGCCCGTGACCTTCACGCCGCGCGCGAGCGCAGCCTCGTGCACCTTTAAGCCGTACATGCCCCTGCCGCAGAACGACGGGATCAGCGACGGATGGATATTCAGAATGCGGCGCGGCCACTTTTTCGTGAAGTTCTCGCTCAGGATGCTCAAAAAGCCCGCGAGGACGATGACGTCGATCTTGGACTGCTCGAGCAGCAGCTCGATCGCCGCCTCAAAGTCGTGCTGGATGAGGCTCGACGGCACGGTGTGTGCGGGGACGTTCGCCTTTTCCGCGCGTTCGAGCGCGTAGGCGCATGCCTGAGAGGAAATGACGAGCGCGATCTCGCCGTGTGGAATTTCGCCGTCTCTCTGCGCGTCGAGCAAGGCTTGTAAATTCGTGCCGCCGCCCGAGACGAACACCGCGATGCGCGCGCTTTTCAGCATAGTGCGACCTTCTCTTCCCCGCTCACGACCTCGCCGATCACGTAGGCGTCCTGGCCGTTTTCCTTGAGGGCGGCAAGCGCCTTGTCGGCGTCATCTTTGGCGACGATCATCGTCATGCCGACGCCCATGTTGTAGGTGTTGAACATGTCGTGCTCGGGGATGCTGCCCATGCGCTGGAGCATTGAGAAGATCGGCGGCGTGCGGAGAGAGGACTTGTCGATCTTCGCGCACAGGCCGTCGGGGATGCAGCGGGGGATATTTTCGTAGAAGCCGCCGCCTGTGATGTGGCTGACGCCGTGGACGTCGGCCACGTCCATCGCGGCGAGAACGGGCTTCACGTAGATCTTCGTCGGGCGCAGCAGTTCTTCGCCCAGCGTGCAGCCGAGCTCGTCGACATATGCGCCGAGGTCCGCGTGCTCAACGTTGAAGACCTTGCGCACGAGGGAATAGCCGTTGGAGTGGATACCGCTTGAGGTGAGCGCGATCACAACGTCGCCCGGACGCATGCGGTCGTGGTCGATGATCTTCGCGCGGTCGACAATGCCGACGGCGAAGCCCGCAAGGTCGTAATCGTCGGCAGCCATGGTGCCGGGGTGCTCGGCGGTCTCGCCGCCGATGAGCGCGCAGCCGGACTGCACACAGCCCTCCGCCACGCCGGAGACGAGCGTTGCGACCTTCTCCGGCTCGTTCTTGCCGATGGCAATGTAGTCGAGGAAGAAGATGGGCTTCGCGCCGCAGCAGATGATGTCGTTGACGCACATGGCAACGCAGTCGATGCCGACGGAGTCGTGCTTGTTCATCAGCTGCGCGATGCGCTGCTTCGTGCCCACGCCGTCCGTGCCCGAGACGAGCACGGGCTCGCTCATACCAGTAAGATCAGGCGCAAACAGGCCGCCAAAGCCGCCAATATCGGACACAACGCCCGGGATCATGGTGCGCTGGACGTGCTTTTTCATCAGCTTGACGCCCTCGTAGCCGGCCTCGATATTCACGCCGGCGGCCGC
>ENA-USTZ01000472-USTZ01000472.1-human-gut-metagenome-genome-assembly--contig:-NODE-472-length-18897-cov-31.596068_pt1 | contig 18897 bp, 15 predicted proteins | sample MGYA00250049_ERZ773375 | MGnify/ENA primary metagenome ERZ773375 (study PRJEB29103, sample SAMN06111956) | human gut metagenome | biome: human gut; feature: ankylosing spondylitis patient; material...
AAATGAATCTGGAAGGCATTCCATGCCCTCTCATAACGTTCTGTTGCTCTCATAATTTCATTGCTTTTAAAATTATGATGCAAAGGTAAGAACTTTTACGATAAAGGGCAAGGTATAAATGCGGAGCCGCTTACCGGAAAACCGCAATCAATGATTTCGGAAGGCTGCCGGAAAAGATTCTTCGCCGATAACAACGTGGTGTTTGGTATCTGCCAAGACAGCCATACCTTTGCACGATAAAAAGCCTGGTGGGATTATGATGCGACAAAAATATAAAAACGAGGTTCTATTCACAAAACTACAGTAGAAAACAATAGATATAAGTATCATCTTCCAATGGATATCTACCTAAACCACGACACAGTAAAACTAAACCATAGATATCAACAAAACAGATAGACAAAGAAAACCCTTGAAAATATGCGATTCCATCGAAAAGTAGATATAATACAATCCCCCAAGTACCATCAATCCAAGACTACCTAAAAGATAGCCTTGGAAAGATAAACATGGCAGATATAGGAAAGGAGGCTAAGCTGCCTCCTCCTTCTTTTGCTTCTCCACCTCTGAGAGACTGGTGGCAATAAGCTTGATTACATGATGGTCCTTGCCATCCTTCTGATAGGTAGTCTTGAATAGATGACAAAAAAAGAGGACCCAAAGGCCGCTCTCCTTAATAAATATAATAATGTCTTTTATCCTACAAAGAAGGTTTCAACCAACGAATACAATTGTTCATCAGTTAGATTATCAGTACCAACTCTATCAATCAACGCATATTCTTCTTTCTTTCCGGTAATCACGAACTTGCGCTCTTTCCCGTCCACTTCACACAAAAGATGATAATTACCTTTGTATGTCTTTTCTACACGTACCTTTTCAAAAAGGGTTTCGCCTATTCTGAATGCAACATTCTTTCTTCGTTCGAGTAATCCCCACTCTGCCAGATGCTGGTTAAGGGTGGTTTCTACAGCACCTATCCAACGCCGGCTAACTTCGCACTCCTCAGCAAAGTGTCTGAATTGGCGGATAGCAGAGGCAACCTCACCAATAATACTTTCAGCCTTCCTGATACCATTTTCCTTGCCGAGAGCCAAAGCATCTTCAAGAGTCTGACCTTGAAGTTTACCCTGCATCATCATACAATGCATCTTCTCAGGAAGAAAGCCACCTGTATTGAAGATATAGGTCATATCGTATGCAGGAGAAAGTTGCCATTTTCCACTTTCATCCATCAGAAAAGAGAAGTTCTTGTTGTGATCATCAGTGTTGTTGGCAAGAATATTGAATACCATCCTGCGGAACACTTCCTCCTGGGTACTTTCAGGCAGACGCATCTTTCGACAAACCATCAGCAACTTTTCATAGCTGTCGGCATCAGGGTATAGAGCCGCCAATGTCTGCATGTGTAATTTACGTTCCTCATCACGATCAAAACGATGGGTAATGAAATGCTTCTGACCTTCGATCTCAATAATCCTGCAAGGCATCATGCTTATGCCTGCAGCCCTAGCCATCTTGTAATAGGCCATTTCCAGTTCTGCAGAAGAACGCTCTGCATCACCAAACTTCAGGATGCAATAATCAAAGCCCTTGTGACCGGCAATCTGACCGCTTCTGATTTCTCCGGTTTCCGGATTGATTGCGATGATAGCCTTCGGTTGGCGACCGCCTGCCGAAGTACCTACAGCTATCAACGACTGCATGGTCAGCGATTCATCTGGCAACAGCTTCACATTCTCACGCTCCAAGAATATTCTCTGAGCCAAATCCGTCAACAACTTCATATTCAGCTTTTCCGACTTTCTAATGCCGGATAATTCAGGAATAAACTCCAATGCTCCCATACCACGCTTACCAATGAAGGACAAAATTTCAAGCGGAGTTATCTCCTGATTGCGAATGCCATTCTGTATGCGCCAACACTCAAACACCTGATTACCCCAAGCATCAGGTAAAGAATCAGCAAGAAAAGGAGGCAGTTTGCGGTAAAGCTTCGTTTCCCTGTCACCCATGATGGGACGACGGCTGGCAGGTGACTTGACAGAAGCCACCAGAGGGAACGGATCAAGCCTCCCACCAAGAAAAGCAGGATTGTACTCAAAAAACGAAACCCCTCTCCTTGCATCCCAGGACAAGCGACCGATTTCCTTGTCCCAAAGCATTATTTTTAATGAACTAGCCATCATGACTTCTTATGTCTTATTCGTTGAACTTTCTTTTCTTCTTTCATCAGGTAAGCAGATGGCGGTAAATCCGGCATCAGTTCATCAAGGGCATCTATCTGCCCTATCGCCTTCAGCAGCAAAAGAAATGTGCCGAGCGAGACATTGCCAGATGTACCATTCTCAAACTTATGAATGGTTGAGATTGTAATACCCGATTGTTCAGATACCTCTTTCTGCGTCATGTGGCTACGCAGACGGTAATCCTTGAATCTTGCACCAAGAAGCTTTACCAATTCTGGTATAGAATACTCGTAATAATCAACCATAATTTCTCATTTTAAATTATACTATAATATAAGTTATATGCTTAATTCAGCTTTATATTATATTATACTTATATTTATAGGTACAAAAATACACATTTATTTTCAGATAATCTCAACTATCATGAAGATTTTCTGTTTTTTGCATACTTTTTAACCTTTCTGTAAATCAAAAATCCAAAAAGCATACAAAACAAGCCCTAAAACTGACCCATTAAAGGAATGAACAGATTCACATTCCAAATCCCCCCTCACAAATAGATATGATAAGATGAAGATAAATGAATGGACGCTACTCCAGGAAACAAGAAAAGTAGTAGGAATCAAAAAGGACGCATTCCAACAACCAAACTTAGAGAACAGCAGCCCTGCCAAATCCCGGCGTATCCATCAACATCACTGAGAAAATAGAGACAATCTAAACCTCTTTCAACCAGGCCTTCGAGTCCCCACCCTACGATGACCAGCCACTCCTCTATCAAGGAAGGCAAGCGAAAGGAGGTGACATCCTAACAAAAGAGACCTTTCACAAGGACGGCAAAGAACTACTACCTTCCAAAAACAAGCCACCATCTTCAAAAAAGTGAAGCAAAAGGAAGAGGAAGCAGATTCTTTCATATCGCCTGCATGACCTCATACCTATCTGTTAGAAAGTAGCCTACCCCCATTGCAACTCTCCAAACTTCTCAAAAAAATATAGATATAAAGAATCAGCCATCAGGCAAGCATCTGCGATACCTATTTATCCGGCATAACCTTTCTGTTATGCCGGACGGCTGCGCCCTAAGAAAGCAGCCGAACCGAGGGGAAGAAACCCTAGATAGAGCCTCTCCCCCACTCCCTGCTAAAAGACAAAACCAGCAAACAAGTCCAACTGCAGGGTACCAGAAAGCCGACCCTTTAACTTCTTCACAAGTTTAGCTGCTTTCTTGTCTTCCTGTAGAAATCTGACCAGGCTATTGATAGCCGTATCATGCGCCTCATTCTCGGAACGAAAAAGACCGGTAAAAAGACCTGGCAAGAAAGACCATCCCCTGGTTCCATAGCTTACAAAAACCCCATATGTCCACAATCCATTGGGATGCTGCAATATTCTAATTTCCAGGTTTTCCTCAATCTTCTCTACTTGAGTGCGTGGTTGCAAGTAGGAAAGTACGTCAACCCAAAGATACTCATTGAGTTTAAGTTCAGAAGGATCACGGACATACCCCAACTGCTTGAGCTTTACATAATCACGTCTGGCAAACTCTATATGCCGATTTCTCATACTTGAGTTGTCTGATGCAAAAAGACCTTCCAACTCCAAAATTTCATCATCCAAAATGTCAGCCATGTTGAAAAAGTTGTGGCAAGGTGATTAGCCTTGCCGTTTCCTTCTTTAATCTGTCACCCTATAATAATACTGTAGCTTAGCCCCTTTGAGATTATCCTCTGCGTAACAAGCTGCTGCATGATAATACTTATCGTAAAGTTTGGCTAGCTCCATGTTTTTTCATACCACTGGGCAATCTTATGATTCAACACCATAACAAGTTCAGTAATGTAAACACAATTGTCTTTCCATTCATTGAACGCACGATGGAATGTGTCTGTAACGGCATATCCGTCATCACTTTGCCTTTTTACGTGCTTAAAAGATGGAAGGCTCAAGAAGTCAGAACACCCAACAATCTGTAGAGAATCTTTTCTGGAATACCCAATCTCTGATTGTGGAAGGCTGCCTGAAAAGATTCTCTGCAGATAACAGAAATGTGGTGTTTGGTATCTGACAAGCCTGCCATACCTTTGCACGTCAAAAAGCAAGTGATGACAGGTAAGTCAGACAGAAAAAGCACGAGGTTTTATATCGATAGCAAAATTATCTATAGATATAATACATAGACAAACAACGCAATAATATAAAAAGTTAATTCTGTTTACATTAGACAAAACAAGGAAACATCAGTACAGCTTAAGACAAAAAAAGCCATTGCCTAAGATCCAACAATCTCAGTCAATGGCCAACCCTACCTCTTAGCAGACATTTTACTTAAATGCCTGAATATACTGCTTTAAAGCATCACGTAATATCTCTTCACAACTCTTTTTTGTCTTAATCTTAGTGAGCATAAGCTGCTCATAATCTTCGTCAGACAAATAAGTCTGAACACCATGCATAGTGGCTCTTTTCTCTGCAAGAGACATCTTCTGTTTCTTAACAACAGGCTGTTCATTACCAGGACGTACTGCCTGATTCATATTACTAAACGCTGCGCGAAAATCCTTTCCTGCCATAATTCTAAATATTTATAGATTAAACAATTCTTTAATTACTAAAGAGTAGTCATTTGCTGCTGTACAATAAGGTGAATATGAGAACAGGTCAGTCAGCTCTGTCTGCGCTTCATTTACCTTGATGCAACGTCGAATACCATGCGACAAGACCTTATTACCATACATATCTTTAAGAAAACCCAGCGCCTGACGGACAATACGAGGTCTCTCATCCAGCATTACAGGTAACAGACCTAATAATTCAAGATCTTTATTCAAGGCAAATCTGCCATTCTTTACCTCATTCAATGCTCCAAGAATGGCAGCCAAACCATTCACAGAAAGTCCTTCCATCTGAACTGGTATAAGCAAATGACTGGCAACAACCATAGCATTGTAAGTTGACTGAGACAATGCTGGAGGGCAATCAATGAAGATATAGTCAAAGAAATCTATAGGATCAGTGATACCTTCACCGGTAAAATCTATGCAAGGACTGCTGATGCAAGCTCCTAACACTTGACGAGGAGATCCGGTATTCTGAAGGAAAGGATCAACATCCTGCATTTTTGCAGAACCAGGAACATAATACGCACCTATCTTAGACTTGTATATAGGAAGACCCTTACAAGCAATCATAGAATCAAAAACAGTAGCACAACCTTCTGGAGCATGGTTCAAAAGGGTTAAGTTACACTGAGGATCCAAGTCTATCTCAAGGATTCTTAGATTCTTATCCTTTCGGAGCATACCAGCTGCAAGATTTTGCACTGTAGTCGTTTTGCCAACGCCACCCTTATTATTGACGATAGCCAAGATCATTTTCAGTCTATTTTCCATATCTTTGACTTTTAATTATTAATTTATGGTGCAAAGATACATTAAATAATTGAAATAAACAAGAGAAATCGCAAAAAAGTTTGTTTTCAAACATAATATTTTGCAAACATGTTTGTGTACATATATGTTTGCAAGCATCAAATAACTTATATTATACTATTAATCAAACGTTTATAAAAAACAATTAAAAATGTTTTCAGACATACATGTTTTAATGTTTTTCAGCTTTCGGTTTTACAAACAGTCAAACATACTAATTTACAAACATAAACGAACTGAGTATAAAAAAGGAAAAGGGACAGTTAAGCAACACTATAAAGAAAGTTGAGCTGATAGTAGTTCCAGACGGAAACACCTACCTCACTACTCCACACTATTAACATCAACAAGAAACATAACTCCCAAAAAGTAACATACAAAGATCAGAAAAGGAAAGAAAAGGAGATAGCAGATAATTGATGATAGCACTACCAAACAAAATCAAGCAACACCAGGATAAAACTGTTAGGAAACATTCAGGAATACCAACTTACGAAAAAAACATGGATCCTTATTCAAGCCGTCAAAAAGTTTTTAAAACAAGTAATTGAATGAAAAATGTAAATTCCCCCCAAAAATGATAATCTTTGCAAAGCGTCTGAGAGAAAGACCAACCGAGTGCACGTTGGATGGCATTGTTCATCACCCTCAGGCGCTCTCTCTGTCCAATCACCGAAAGAATTCTCGACCAAATTCTAACATACATGGTTGCGGTCTTACAAAAAGAAAGTAAATATGAAATGCATCACAAAGGTAATGAACCGAAATGCTAAATGCAAACATGTTTGCTTTCAATCATACACGTTTACATTATACATAGTTTGCCGACTATCAAACAATCAAACAACCAAAGAAAATGTAAGCAAGCTTTCAAAGGAACCAGTGTAATAAAACTTTGTTTAATTGAAATCAAACATACAGATAATAATATATACGTAATTATCGGTTTGCAAAGAACCAAACAATCAAACATACAAAGTTACATGTATTCATGTATGCAAGCTAACAGATAAAACAGGAATGTAAAAAAGTTATAGAAAAACAAAGGAACATGTAACCAAACATGCATGCTTACAAACACATTAAAAAGAAATAAGGACATTTGACACGCCTGCAAGTTTCAAACATTCAAACACACAAACAATCAAACGTTCAAACATACAAACAAATAAGTAAGATCAAAAATAGAAAGAAACAAAGAATCTCAAGTGATAAAGTACATTACAAATAGTAAAATAAAACAACCTAAAACCCTATAACATATAATAGTAAATACACGTATACAAACATACATGTTTTCATGTAAGCAATATTACAAATATATTAATAACCTACATATCAGTAAGTTAACGGCTCAAAGAAACACCAGAATAACATATTCAAACTTTCAAGGTTTTAGTCTTTCAAACATATTTGTTTTCAAACATACAAAGAATTCTGTAAAGTAGGAACATATTAGTAAATATGAGAGAAAGTAAACAGGAATAAATAAAAGTCATAGTGTATCATGAATTTAAACAAGGATTCAAAGAAACATGTTTTCAAACAAACAAAGTAAATACCCAATTAAACTCATGTAACAGTTAACATACTGAACCAGGATAAAACGACTCAATTACAAACATTCATGTTTTTTAGTATACAAACATACATGTACACATAAAATATTGAATAAAAGAGATAATAATATGATAACCCGTAATCTGACTGTATCTTGCAAGTTAACATGTTTTCGGTTTTTCATGTTTAGAAGTTAACAGCTTCACAAAATACATGTTTTAAACATTCAAGAAATTTTACACAAAGTCAACAATAATGAAAATCAGGCAGCAATACGGACAATAAAACATACTAAAACAAAATATCATGTTTACCAAGATACAAAGAAACAAGAATGTTAGAGATCAAAAGAACAAGAATCAACCAGACAAACTAGCAATTAAACGAGCAAACAATATATCTTGAAAAAGAAAGAAGAAGAGAGCACTATAATGAATAGAGATTCAAAAAAAATGGAAGAGTGACAAATGCAATACGTTTGCGTACGGGTTTACTATTTATCAGTTTTTTTTGTTTTCAAACACACTTGTAAACATATACTATAGCTATATATATATATTAATGTATTAAAAAATACAATGGAAAAATACAAACATACTAGTTTGTAGGTTTTCAAACTTTCAAACATATGTTAAAAGTAAAAGAGAACACATCATCAGGTGAAAAGATTAGGAAAGCTCAATACAAAATAAGATAGTAAAGAATAACAAAACGAATGTAAGATAGATTATTGATGGGGAAGGTAGCAGGTATCTTATACAACTATGACAGTTAAGTCTGTCCAAATATAATTAATAACAGCATCTGATACAAACTCGTGTTATGGTAGTCACAAATCATCTATGTAGCCACTTATATCTTCAATCATGAACTTTCATGGCAACAGTTCATAAGTATCCAGAAGGAGTTTCTAACGAAAAATCAGAATTTTTATAAGCAGAGCCTTCAGATTCTGCATGTCGCTTAGCTTTTATATCCATTCATTCTACAATTGGATTGTATAACGCCGCAGTTCCGCCACAAAAAAAGTCCTCTGCAACAATCTTCTTTGGAACAGCGGCTTCTTGCATTAACTCCTCACCATGAAGAGTCGATAACCAGGCTGCAGCATCCTCCTTCTCCTGTATCATTTTACTTCAGGCATATGTTACGACTACTAAAGTTGATTTACCCCATTCTTAATCTATAGTCTAGACTCCCTACTTTTATGTAGTTTTCAACAGACGATGCCATTCTCATGGCAACTATATAGGTTTACTATCGCCACGTTGCAAATACAATAAGCAAGTAGGGTAGGGGATAAACTAATTCCCATGCTCTGAATAAAATGGATTCTAAAACAAAGTAAATAGCGAACATTTTATTTGTTTTCAAACATGTTTGCAAACCTGCAAATAAGATATAATTCTATATATCAGCAATTTACATTATACTACAATCAAGTAAAGTAATCTACATGTAAATGTGCTTACAAACTTTCAAACATACAAACTTTTAATGATAGCGTTCAATCAAGAATGATATAGATGTGAAAATATCCAGGTATTAGCAAGTAAGAGGCAAAGGAAAATGCCGGAAATATTTTACAGAATAGGGTAGGGGAGAGGACAAAATACAACGAGAAAGGGCATGCCTTGCTGAAGACATGCCCCGTATATCCCGTATATACTATTCTTCCTCAGAGATTTCAACAGATGGGAGCTCACCAAGATAGGCCCCCATATCCTTCCTGTCTCTCCATACAAAAACATCATTGATAAAATTCATCAACTTCTCATGCTGCTCATGGATGCTATCAACAATTTGATTATAATAGTCTAAATCCTCATCTTTAGAAGTAGAGGTAAGCTGAATGTTCAGGTCATCCAGTGCGTCGAGATGAGCATTGAGCTTGAAATACACTTCCTGATAATAATTCCTTTTCTCCATTTCCTCATGATGAGTAGATTCTAAAATCATTCTCAGACCTTCATCCTGTTCCGAGAAGTCAACTTCTTCTAGTGGAATGAATGCATTGGCAGCTTCATCACCAGCCAGGATGAAGAATACAACCAACCTATCTCTACCATGCCAAATGTGATGTGGGTCAGTTTGCAACCAATTCTTCACTTTGCGCACAGAAGGAATGGATGAATTGAAACTAGATATTATTTTCACCATAATCTTATGTATTAATCGTCAAACAATCTACCTTGTACTCCCTTACCTGGCTTTCCATTCATATACGGAACTCCATAATCTTCATAGAGCATCTTGCATATTGAACCACAGATTTTTCTCTCGTTAGTATCAAAATCATCTTTACTATATCTCAAGGCTATTTTCTTCAGCTGCTTGGCAATTTTCTCTAGAATTTCAATTCTTTCTGACTGTGAGTCAACTGTAGAAACAGATTTGCTGATGGCAGTGATATAATAGCTGGACTGCTCAACTCTGAAATGCGCACGAAGGAAGGTGTTGATCTGGGTGATGATCTTGGTCAGTTTTGCACCATAACCTTCTGACAGAATCTTAATCTGTGTTGGTGTAACTGGCTTCTTTGCACCAAGTCTTGCAGTATTTCCATTAGTTTCAATGATAAAATAGTAGGCAGTAACAGCACCTCTGGAGTTCTTGCTCTTAACCTTATAATCTAAACAAACGTCACAAAGTCCCTTTTCGTAGAGTTTCCTGATGTCGTTCTTAGCCTTGTCAAGCACTCGCTTCTTGAAATCAGAACCGTTTTTATACTGTTCTTTCTGGATAATGTTGCCCTTTTCATCCTTAATTTCTAGAAGGTTGAACATCTTCTTGATATCATGAACGGTCATGAAGAAGATCTTGTCTTCCTTGTTGCGATACTGACAGCAGAATTCATAGAAGCGTTGTGAGTACACACTCTTGAAGCTCATCTCGATATACATGTCAAAGACAGTAAATTCAGATGAGAGGTTGGTGAAGTAGGGGAGGAGTACTGGAGTAATACCCACAGTGTAGGTCTCTTGATCAGGATGCTCATCCACATACGACAATAAACCAGCATAAATGCGGTGACCGTCTTTGGAATGAAAGACCTTCTTTGAATCAGTAATGTTCTTTAATGCATTGAAGGCATAATCCAAGTTTGAGCTATGCCCGGATACACATTCAAGCAGCTGGCTACGAGTCAGGGTAAGCTGATACTTCTCTGGATGTCCATCTGGAAGATCCTTGTTTTTCTGTATACCACGAAGAATCTGCAACCAACAATTTCTCTCAACTGCAGAAAGATTGCTGATTGCCTGAGTAACATCGTTTGGCTGAGAAATAAAATAGTGTGGATTTTCTGCCAGAATCAATCCATCAACTTTCTTAGGACGCCCAGATTTCTTCTTAGCAATCTTGCCTCCTTCATCGCCAGAAGGTATTACCTCTGCAACGACCTCCTCAATTTCTTCCTTTTTCTTCGCTTTAGCCATGGCTGTATGATTTTAATTTTGGGCACAAAAATACATAATTTCTGCGACAATCCTCTTAAAAGAGTCGTAAATTACATTTTTTTAACCTCTAAAAGACAAGACAAAATTATAAAATCTAGAAACAATGAGTTCAAAAAGCAGGAAGTCATTCTATAACTAATTGAAAATCAATAGGGTAATTTGAGTTCTGAGCGTAAAAAACATGGTATTCGATTAGAAAATAGATGCGACAAAATTATAAGTAAAAATAAAATTTTGAATTAGATTGCGACATATATATAATATAGATTGTCGTAAACAAAGTTATTTCACAACTCTTCTTTTGAGTAATCTTTTATTATTATCACTTATAATTATATTGCTGTGTATTGGATTTAATTAATTTATTGGTTTTCGTTAAAGTAATACTTTAATATAGGTTACCTATCTTATTACGACAATATTATAAATGATAATTGTTTTTATAGTAAGAAAAGCCAGAGTTTAAAGGCAAAATCGCTCTAAGTTTATAATTTTGTCCGGGCTTGAGTTTTAGGGATTGGGATATAATATATAAACTTTTGAATCTCTGATAGTTAAAACATTGCTACGACAAAATTATAATATATAGAAAGGAATGATTATCAATTTTTTAACTGGCACTTTGCTGCGACAAAATTATAAAAAACAAAAAATATGATTAAAAAAACGACTATTTAATAATTATGTCGCAAATAAAATCATAATAACTATAATTGTGTCGCATGTGATGTGGCATATTATGGAGTATTTTTAATAAATAAAGGTTGTAAAAAGAATACTTTATTAATGTATAGCGTGATTTTAGGGAGCTGGATGAAAAAAGGCTTTAAGGAATATTCCATGTTACTGCGACAAAATTATAAGCCAAATCTAATTCTATAGGTGAAGTATTCCATGATAGAAGTTAACGTTATAATTGTGTCGTAATGTACACTAAAAATCGAAGTATAAGATAATTATAATTTTGTCGCAACATGATTGTATTTGTTTGTTTATCAGTGAATTGAATGATTTTAATAAAGTAACTTGCGACAAAAATAGAAATGCCAAATAGGGCAGGGGATTACTATGTAATATACCTGCGACAAAAAAATAAAGGAAATCAGATAAAAGTAGAACGTTTTACGACTTCGTTGTATTTTTGTCGCAAATAGGTTCAATTGGTTTATTATTCTGTCGTATGATGTATGCTCTGAGCAAACAAAATATATAGAAGGTATACTATAAAGTTTTTTGCTTCAATATGTTATAAGTATTTATAGAAATGTTATTGCGACAAAATTATTGGTTGAATTAGGTCGGAATAGCAGTTAACTCTTGAATTTGCATGTTGTGCGTGAGGATTATGACTTATATTAGAAAGAATAAGAAGACTTTGATATAACACCATCTAACATAAAGATACATTTATTAACGCGCAAAAAAATCTGTTCTTTCTTTATATGGCCTGACTTTCAAAAACTTTCCCTCCATGAAGCTGGGAGTTTACCTTTTCTGCATCATAACTGAGGAAAAAACACCACTATAAGTCCTTCTGTCAGTCTGCTCTTTTTTTAATCTCTTTTTTTGGCTTATTCTTTTCAGTATCTGTAACTAACTGATTTATAATATCTCCCTTTAGCTACCTGCGACATAATTATAAGATGATGCGACAAAAATATAAACCCATCTGCGACATAATTATAAATCTTAGGTGCTTTGTTGCGACAAAATTATAAAGATTTGGGATTTGCAGCAATTAACAGATTTTTCATCTCTCCTCTCCTTTAGTATTGGTTCTGGACCTTTAGTATTGGTTCTGGACCTTTTCCTCTGTACTCCATATAGGCATTCTTGAGTTTGCTGCGACAAAATTATAAGGAATAAATGCCTTCATGGCCTTGTAGAATCCTAAGACAAGTTTGGTGATATGAGAAGAGATAGGTACAGGGGGCTTCAAATCAAGAGAAAGCCTTCTTTTTCTTGATTTGTATGGGAGACCAGGCTCTTGGATGATTTGCAATGAAACTTTCCTCGGTAAAATTACAACAACGTCTTAAATCGCAGAAAAATGCCCTTTTTCCTTTTTAGTAGTGTGAAAATGAAGAGAGGGGAGAAGTTGTCTTTGCTATTATGTGATAGATGGAAAAAGAGAAGTATTACCCAAAATATTATGGTGTAGCACTTCTCTTATTTCTCTTGATCTTCCAGCAACAGAGGACTCTTCTACGTTTCCGATTCTAGGCTAGAAATTGTAAGGCAAAAATCTAGTTCTCTGTATTTTGTGGTACGATTTCTTCATGCAGCCTGTTATGAACTGTGAAAAAATCATTCATTAACTTTATCTATTATTTCTTTCCATTTCTCAGGAGAGTAAGCTGTAACAACTGCAAGAACTGAAACGCCAAGAACAAAAAGTAACATCATATGAATACTCGTTTTCCGTGTGAACCCACGACAGACCTGCTGCAACTAGTAATTTAAAAATATTATTCCCTCTCCCCAAATCCCGAAGATTAAAAGGTGATAGGCTTTTTACGTGCAAGTCAATACGATAAATAAGAGTAAACAGGGTGCAAGGAATTTCGGTATTATTTTCGATAGCCATCGGCTGCTTAGACAAAAAATACAGAAATGGCCTTTAGGCGGTACTTGCAGGTTTACGTTTATCGTAATTTTGCAAAGTAAAAACCTGGCTCCTTGATATTGGACATGGGAGCGATAGGAGATGGAAAGAATCATCGTTGCTGTAGGTAAGGAGTCTATATTCGCGATACCAATAAAGAAGTTACTATGAAGACCACCCGTTGCTGTGACTCTGGAAGTGGTATCAATGGCTTTCACCTGGATGATCATGAAAACAAATGCTATTTTCAGTTGAATTCTATCAGAAATCTCTAGTTTAGGCAAAAAATGCTGACGGTGTGAATAAAAAATACACACCATAGCAATATCTTTGCAGGCGAAACGTTATCAAAACATTAAATGTAATATACAAGTATGGCATTGAATCAAACCAACAAGCTCGTGTGGATTGTGGAGACCATCTATCGAGTGCATAAGATTTCCTTCGAGGAACTGAACCGCCGCTGGATGGACAATGTGGATTTGAGCGGAGGCGAGGAGATGTTGAAGCGTACCTTCCACAAGTGGAATATCTTCGACACCTTTGGCTTGTCGATAGAATGCGAAAAGACAGCTCCTTATTCAATAAAGCTAATAAATAAGTACACGTTATGAAAGATTTTGCAGCAATAGACTTTGAAACAGCTAATAATGAGCGTTCATCAGTCTGCTCCGTGGGCATCGTCATAGTTCGTGACGGCGAGATAGTGGACAAATTCTACTCACTCATCAAGCCCGAACCGGAGTATTACAACTATTGGTGTAGCCAGGTGCATGGCTTGTGCACTGCGGATACAGAAGATGCGCCCATCTTCCCCGAAGTTTGGAAACAGATAGAGCCAAAGATAGCCGGTCTCCCTCTCGTAGCTCACAACAAGGCGTTCGACGAGAGCTGCCTGAAAGCAGTCTTCCGTATCTATCAGATGGACTATCCCGGTTATCCGTTCTACTGTACCTGTGTGGCTTCACGCCGAGTCTGGCCACAAGGTAGTCATACTCTTGATGTAATTGCAGCCCGCTGCGGTTATGATCTGTCAAACCATCATCATGCCTTGGCTGATGCAGAAGCCTGCGCTGCCATCGCATTACAAATACTATAAAATATTAGCTCAATAAACAATTTAAAGGATAGGTTAAAGGACATAGGTTACAAGACAACCATTACCCTATCAAATTATATTCAACTGCTGAAAGGATCTGGAAGCTTCGTCATTCCTGACTATCAGCGTGGTTATGTTTGGGGACAGAGAAAGAAAAATCCGCAATCTGATTCTGTCTCTTTCTTAATCAATTCACTTAAGGAATCATACAAACATAAAAGTGATATATTCCTTCAAGGGATAACTGTGCATGAAAAGAAAGAATCCTTTGATATTGTTCTCGTAGATGGTCAACAAAGGACAACTTTCTTCTATCTTCTACTGAAATATACGGGCTACAAAGATTATATAAGTATCAAATATGATATTCGTAAGGAATCCCAACGACTTCCTAAATAATCTAGACAAGGAGGATTGTTCCCGCAATGATACAGAAGAATACCAAGATATTTTTTTCTTTAAAAGAACACTGCGTATATTCGCAAGGGAGTTAAAGGATATTGATAAAGAAGATTTTAGAAAATATATTTTGGAACATGTAAAGTTTTTATTCGTTATCATTCCTGAAGAACAGGCTAAGATAGTTTTCACTATGATGGCAATAAAGCCAAAATGACGGATGAGGAGCTAATTAAAGCAGAATTGTTGCGATGCGCATCCCTTGAACATAACTTGTTTAGCGAAGCAGAACATATCGCTCTTCGGGGACGATTGGCACGAGAATGGGATTCATGGCTCTATTGGTGGAGTGACAAAAATGTTGACTCGTTTTTTAGGACAGGAGGCAAACAATTGGGTTGGTTGCTCCCACTAGTCAGCGAGAGTAGTAAAGTAAATTTTAATGGTTTTAAGGACAAACTTCTTAAGTCGCAGACGAGGAAGCAGTCTAAGAGTGTGTTCAAGAAAATGAGACTTCTTCAAAAGTCGATAGAAGATGCTTATAATCATTCAATTTCGTACAATTATTTAGGAGTAATCCTTTATATTCGCAATAATGCAGAACAACGATTTGCCTTTCTCAGATGGTATTTTGGTATCAATCAGGATGGTTCCCATTCTAAGTCTATAGCTGAGTTAAAACGCTATTATGATTGGGCAATTATTGGTGTCAATCATGAGGATATAGTCGCAGTAAATGTTGAAAGATATTCCGATGCTCGTAATAGATTTCAACGTGAGTTAGAAAGCAATATGTTGTTTAGGTATCATTATGAAACAGCCTATCGGTGGCTATTACGCCAAAACATTAAGCAGGATAATCTTTATAGCGATAGAAAGTTCGATTTTAATATCGAATACAATCGTTCCTTGGAGCATGTATATCCTAAATCAAAAATAGGTCATAAAAATGATCAGAATATTGCTTTGGGCTGGAATGACGAACCTATTAAGGATGAATGCTCTATTGCCCTCTGGCGTGAAGAAATGGAATGGACGTGTAAAGAGGATCACCATATATACAATGGTTCTGAACACTGTATTGGAAATCTGGTACTTCTTTATAAGCGTGATAATTCAAAGTTCAACGATGCGGATTTTCGCAAGAAGAATCAGTATTTTTTCACAGATCAAGATGATGAATCATTCAAAAGTCGTCATCTGATCCATACAACGATGGTCTTTTCTGATGTAAATTGGGAAGATAAAATCTCAGATAAACCATGGAACAAAGAGCAAGTTCCAATGCGTAAATATGCAGAACTCAAGGAATTTGAGAACGAATATCCTGAAATTTATAATAAAACGAATTAATTTATGGCACAGTTAATAAGTGGTGAGGCATATTCACTTAGTGAAATATTTTGTGGTGAGAATGATAAAGTAATCATTCCAGATTTGCAACGTGACTATTGCTGGGGGAATCCTATTTCAGATAATGCTGAGGATTCACTTGCAAGTTCCTTTATTGATAGTATCCTAAGGCTTGAAAAGTCGCAGGAGATTACTATGGGGTTGATTTATGGATATTATGATAAGGTGTTGACTCCATATCACTTACAACTCTGTGATGGGCAACAGCGTCTCACGACATTGTTCTTGATTATCGGAGTAATCAATAGAATGTTGACTGGAAATAAATACAGAGATTTGCTCATTTCCAATTTTGAATTGCTAGAGGATGACAATGAACCGCATCTTCTCTATGGAATTAGAGAAAGTTCCTTGTATTTCTTAAGTGATCTTACATTGCACTATTTTCTTAAAGATAGTTTGTCTGTTAACGAATTGGGAGATCAGTCATGGTTCCTCAATTCTTATCATCATGATCCGACTATAGCTAGCATCATACGAGCCTTGACGACTATAGAATGTAAGCTCAAAGACTGTAAGAATTTAGAATTACTTGGCGATTTTCTTATACTTAAGCTCAAGTTCCTTTTTTATGATATGGATAATAGACAGAATGGAGAGGAAACTTTTGTAGTCATCAATACAACAGGAGAACCATTGACTGCCAACCAAAATTTAAAGCCACAGATAATGATGGCAAATCCATCTTATTCTAGGTGTACTAACGACAGCCAAAATGGAGTATTTAATGCAGCACAAGACTGGGAAATTATGGAAACCTGGTTTTGGAAACATCGGAAGAAAAATGAATATGACACATCTACAGAAGGAATGCTTGCATTTCTTCACTGTGTTCGTATTCTTGAAAGTGGGGATGAATCTTCATGGTATAAAAATTACGAGATATCAAATGATAAGTTTCCATTGTCTATATCAATGGATACTATTTGGAAGTGGTTCTGTGCATACAAACGTATGTATGAAACTGATTATGTCCGTTTGTTTACTCCTAAAATAAACTATCCAGAGACTCAGTCACATTATACCCAAAAAGAATTATATTCAATTCTTCCAACAATGGTATATTGTGCAAAATACCCAGAGGCATCTGTAAATAATATTCAAAGAGTATATCATATTCTCTGTAATATGGCAAGATATAGGAGTGTGTATAGATCACCAAAAAATGAGGCAATAAATGTTCCAGGCTATAGAATGTGTGAACTTATTAAATCACTTCCTGGTGAAGATATTCTTGGATTATTAGAACTCCCCAAATTCGATGTAGAAGAAGAAATATCCAAACTAACTTTTATCAAAACTACTGCTGTAGATGAAGAGCAAAGAAGACTGATTGAAGTATTATTTGCTGAAGCAGAAGACTTCAGTATATATGATGGTCAAATACAGACTCTTGTAACATGGAGTAATGGTTGCTATAACTGTTTATCAGAACTCTTCAAAGCTATAAAGGAGATGTGGATAATAGGAGCCAGTAGAAACAAACTCAGACAAGCTTTGCTTGCATATGGTATAGATGGATATCCTATGGATACAGGTACAGCAAACCTTACTTTGTGCTCAAAGACAGAATGGCGTACACTTTTCGAACAAAATGGAGAGAGTATACTATCTTTTATACAGACTTTCATTGAAGAGCGAAGTTTGGATTCAATCATTAAGAATAATATTGATAGGAATTCTCTGTATAATCCTTTAATCCAGAATATCGACTATCTGGATTTTGCCCAGGACCATAAGATTAGAGTCTATGCTCAAAATGTGATAGAAGTTATGGAAAAGACAAGGGCTAATGGAAACTATAAGTTATTCCATAATGGTGAAGTGTTTGAAAAGACTCTAGTAAAAATGGACTCTTGGGGTGGATTTCGCATCTGGTCAGACGGTAATGTTTCTGTATTTTATGCCAAAAGTTCAATGTACAATATAACACTAGATATGAATATCGAAAATGATGGATATAGAATAATAGCATGGTTGGATAGGGCTCCTAATAAGCCATCTGTAAGACCGAGTGCTCTGAAAGATTTGGGGTTTGATAATGTTGAAGGGGTATGGTCATTGCCAATAATAGCTTCTCCTAAACAAGCAAAGGAAAAGTTCTCATATATAACCTATGAGTTAGACAAAAAAATGTTGGACTCATGATGATTTAGATATTCAACACCAGTCTAAAGACCTATATGTTGACGATAGCGCTGTATCGGTACCATGCGTAGCGGTGTAATCGGTACCATGCTATCGTCAATATTTCGATTGTGAGAAGATTGGTTGATTTGAACTACTCATAAGCTAAAAACTTGTAGTATCCCACTTCGTCATGGAAAGCTTGCGAGCAAGACTTACGACCTCTTAGTCTTCAAGTTTTGCCCACTGCTATAATATGGCTAAGTTACAAAAGAGTGGGGAACTAAAAAAGTTCTCCACTCTTTCCCTTAAAACGCTCTGTACCATATTGATAAAGAAATTCCTTTATTAACCCTTGATAGGCAAGGGTGTTGAAATTTCGTCTATGTGTATCGTCAACTTCTGAGTGACATTTTATACATAGGCACTCCAAGTAACTATCCCGGTTGTCTGTTTTGTCTCCATTCTTATGATGAGTTTGCATGAACTCACTTTCAAATGGATTCATTACCTCAGTTCGGGATAAGAAATAGTGTCTAAAAAAGTTGGTAATCTCCGATATTTTTTGTATCTTTGTAGTTGAAATCCAATTAGTTACAAACATAAAAAGATA
>ENA-USTZ01000475-USTZ01000475.1-human-gut-metagenome-genome-assembly--contig:-NODE-475-length-18879-cov-6.266195_pt1 | contig 18879 bp, 18 predicted proteins | sample MGYA00250049_ERZ773375 | MGnify/ENA primary metagenome ERZ773375 (study PRJEB29103, sample SAMN06111956) | human gut metagenome | biome: human gut; feature: ankylosing spondylitis patient; material...
TGGCAATACGCAGAACGATTTCGGGGGTAGGGTTTGGAGAGGCCTTGAAGCTGCTGATGAACGACCGGGATATGACTGTGGAACAGATGGAGTCAGAGTCTGGGCTCTCTGTATCTACGGTAAAGCGGCTTCGTGCAGGACAGGATGCAAGTGTGGAGCAGATCGTTGCAATCTCGGTGGCACTGCACCTTCCGCCACCTGTAAGCGGTGATTTATTGAGGATGTGCGGAATCACGCTGGATTTCAACAATCAAAAGAATACTGTCTATCAGATGATTCTGACGGAGTATTACAAAGAGGGTATCGAGCAAGTCAATGTCTGCCTTGTAGCATGTGGATGTGCGCCACTCAAAACTGCCTGTTAATGCGGACACAACAGAATACCTATGAGGCGATTGGACCATAAAACGGTCTGGTCGCCTCTTTTTTTGAAATTTTTTCTGAGGTAAGGGCTCAAGAGGTGAGCCCTAAACGGTAATAAAACGGCGCAGTAAGGCTGCATAAGAGCATCTGACATGACGGTGTTTTTTATAAAAGTACGAAATAACGATGCTTTGTGTGCTGCTTTTTAGAGCTCATCTGATGAACTGGTGATTTGAGGTGTTCTCGGTTATCATGTAGTCAGTTCAAAGGACGACACCACCAAAGGGCAAGTTCTAAGAACAAAAAATAATATCGTAAGCCCGGTTCTAGAGAGGGTTGAGGATACCATAACGGAGTTTTACCAGCCGGCAGACGCTGTCTGCTGCGGTAGAACGACCGGTCTATGGGTGTACCTCCCATCTCTGGAATCGGGCCTTTTTGCGTTTTGCAGGTTGGTTCAGTGCATGGCGTGAACCCCTATCCAGTCTCCGTCATCGGTATCCTGCCCCTCCCTGAGTCCGGGGGAAAGGACACGAAAATGACTGACGTGATGCACTGCGTAGACAAGCTGCGGGAGAAGAAGATCTCCGGCTACAAGCAGCGCATGGCTGTGAACTCCTACGGTGTTTATCGCTAGCCTTCCAAATTTTCGACTTTTTACGCTTTATCGAAAATTTGGAGGTTTACGATGTCTTTTAATAAAGGCTATGAGTTGAAGAAGTTTGAAGCACACTGGGAAAAGTTGCGCATCGAGTACGCAGTTGCGGGAATGACGGAAGAGGCCATCCAGAAGATGTACGACTATGACCGTCAGCAGTTCAATTCGAAACGTACCTTCGTTGAGCGGACGCAGGAATTCACGGCTCCTGCGTATGAAGGTTCCGAGGAAGAAGCATCTCCCTTGATGTTGCGCTATCAGGAGGTCATTACCACAACGGATACCTATCACGAAACTAAGAGCAAATTTGCATGGATCGGTGAAATCGAGAACGAACGGTTGCTGTCTGCTCTTGAAAATTTATCGGAAGATGACCTCAAACTTTTGACGCTCTACGCCTATGAAGGTTACAACGAGAGCGAAATTTCTAAAGTTTTTAATATCTCACAGCCTGCAATTCATAAGAGAATAATGAAAATCACTATTTTTTTGAAGAAGTTTTGATTTTTGGTTATAATTTGACCATTTTCGTCGGCTACCAAGTGAGAGGACAATTTCCCAAGCGGCACTCACCGCAGGGCGAAACGTCCGACCTCAGGGACCTTGAAAACTGAATAGTTCCGTCATCTGGTACTCCGATAATGATACTTCCGTAATTCGCGGCCCGGTCACAAAGCAGACGGGGTGGCTGAAATGCCAATGAAGCGGTACAAGTCCGCTGCCAGATGTTTATGCCCCACTCGCAGGGAGCCGAGGGCGAATATGCGAGACCTTAACTTATTAAATCAGGCGTGGCCGAATGCTGTTTTCGGTCTTCGTCCACGCCTGTTCTTTTTACTTATTCCATATATCCACATTTTCGTCCTACATAGGAGGTTTTATGAACGAGAACGACCGTACCACCTTAGAGCAAGCGATCTACGAGGAAATGGAACTGACCCCGGAAATGATCCGGTCCATCCGCACGCTCTGCGGTGTCTGCCTTTGCAGCTTTGTAGAATCCAAGGCGTTCAAAATCGCCATTGTTCCCAGCGCAGACCGTAGCATGGACACTTGCACAGTCTGCCAGACCCGGCGCGGTCATGACTACGTTGTGATGAAGCGCTGAACAAACACACCGCCCACTGCCAAGGAGGTGCAGCGGGCGGTGTACATATTGAAAAAGGAGGGCAGCTTTTGATTCAAAACTGGAAATTCCAGCGCGGAGACATTTTCTTCACTCGTTTCGACAACGCCATCGGTTCAGAGCAAAGCGGGAATCGTCCGGCAGTCGTTCTCCAGAACGATGTTGGAAATTTTTACTCGCCCACGCTGATCGTGGCCACATTGACAAGCAAGGCGGCAAAAAAGTATACCCAGCCGACCCACTGCCTGCTGGTGAACGAGTTTCTCTCCGTTCCGTCCATCGTTCAGGCAGAGCAGATCTTTACCGTAGACAAGAGCAGGGTGCTGAAATTCCTCGGACACCTCACCCCGGAGGAAATGGACCGAGTGGATGATGCTGTCCGTGCCAGTCTCGCCCTGAACCCGATGGGGAGCATTCAGCGGCTCCCACCTATCATCCGTTCTACGGCGGCTTACGCGCCGCCTGAGGTGGTTGACGGCAAGCCGCCCCTCTATCCCTACACACCCATCAAATCGTCCTTTGAGAATGCTGGGAGTGTCGAGGACATGATGCTGTACACCGAACTGGAAGCTGCGGTACACGCAATGATCCAACGGCTGGAATACAGCTTCACATTCAACCCAAGTCTGCTCACCATCCCGAAGCGTAAACAGCAGGTTGCTGAAATCCTGAAAGAAGCCGAAACGTACATCTGGAGGATCAAGGAGGAAATGCGATGCGCCTGAAAGACAATAACAATCCCTTCATCCATGTCAACCCGCCGTACCAGCTCATGGTCATCCACAGCAGCAAGCTGGTCTATCCCCGCGAACTGTATCAGCGTGGTGTGGAGCGCAAGCGTGTGGAACTGATCGCCGCCCACTTCAACGAATATGTGGCAAATGAGCCGAAGGTCAGTTTCCGTAACGGTCAGTTCATCGTAACGGATGGGCAGCACACCATCGAGGGGCGCATCCTCCGCAACGGCGGCAAGGATCTGCCGATCCTCTGCAAGGTGTACACGGGCATGACCGTGGAGCAGGAAGCCCTGCTCTTTGCCGAGCAGAACGGCTTCTCCGCTCCGCTGACTGCTGGCATCAAGCTCCGCGCCAAGGTCGTAGGCGGCGATGCTATTTCCAAGGCTTTCCTCGCAGCCACCAACCGGGTGGGATTGAGCCTCAATTATGACAGCCAGCAGCTGACCGATTACCGCATCGGCTGCGTTGGTACGGCTTTCCGGCTCTACAAGCAGATGGGCGAACCGCTCTACTGTGAAACGATGCGGCTGATCGTGGCAGCATGGGAGGGCAAACCCGATTCGTTCCGGGCCTCTGTTCTGAAAGGCATGATGCACTTTGTGGAACTGTACCACGGCGAGTTCAGTGAAGAACGGCTGCTCCGTGCGCTGCGCAACATCCACCCGGTCGATATTTACCGCATCGGGCAGGACGACCCCGCAAAGCTGCGCGGATGGAAAAAATACGTTTTTCCCATCTACACCGCCTACAACGGCAAGTGCAGAAAAGACGCACTGCCGATGAAATTCTGATATTTTCAGGCATACCTCCCATATACACAAGGGGCATCCGCAAACCGCAGATGCCCCTTGTTACATATCAAAGTGCAATATATAGTGTTCCTGTATTCACTTAACACAACATATAGAGAAAAGAGGTATTCTATGCGCTCTCAGTTCACTTCGTATGACCAGCTTCCCATCACCCTGACAGCCGATCATGTCGCTGCTGCGCTGGGCATCTCCCGCGCCAACGCTTACATCCTGCTCCGTTCGGACGGCTTTCCCACGCTCCACATCGGTAAGCGGATGGTCGTACCCAAAGACCGTTTTCTTCAGTGGATCACGGACAGCGTAAATGGCTGATCTGACATCCTTGATTCAAGAGGTTTCTTTTTCTATACTATTCCCGAAACGACTTGACATCAGGAAGGAGGCAATATGCCAAGCAAACGTTCACACGGCGAGGGTACGCTTCGCCACCGCAGCGATGGTCGCTGGGAATTACGTATGATGGACGGCTACCAGAAAGATGGTTCGCCGCGCTTCAAGACCTTCTATGGCAAGACCCAGAAGGAGGCCAAGCTCAAACTGAAAGAGTATCAGGATGCGCTTATCAGCGGTGTCCAGCTGGACACGATCCTGTACTTTGAGGATTGGGCTGATACATGGTTCGAGGGTCACAGGGATAATATCGCTCCCACGACACAGGAAAGCTACAAATACTGCCTGAAAATGCTCAAAGAGGGATTTTATCATCGCCCCTTGACCGTCATACGCCCCATCGACATTGAAAACTTCCTGAAAGGGATGCGGCGCGATGGCCGCTCGGATTCTTACATCAGCAAGGCACGAGGGATGCTCTACCAGATCTTTCAAAAGGCAGAAGCCAATGACCTTGTGCGCCGCAACCCGGTCCGGCTTGCTGAAAAGATGCGGGCATCCGGCACCGCAAAACGCAAGGAAGCCTTTACCACAGCGGAAGTCGCACACCTGATGAAGGTGCTGCCCGATGACCGCATGGGCTTGAGCATCCGGCTTTTGCTCGGCACTGGAATGAGAATGCAGGAACTTCTGGCTTTGGAGCCGCAGTTTATTGAAGAAGATGGCTCTGTCATTCACATCCGGCAGGCAGTAAAGGTCGTTAAAGGTACGGTCAGCATCGGCAGTCCGAAATCCAAAGACAGTATCCGGGATATTCCGGTGCCGCTGAATGTCCGCCCCTGTGCCATCAAGCTGCGGGATACCACCGACCAGTTCATCTGGGAAAGTCCCAAGACGGGCTTGCCCTGCAACCCCACGCATTTCCGGGATGTATTCCGCAAATCTCTGGAAGAAGCGGGCGATGTCCGCTTGCTCACACCGCACAGCTGCCGCCACACCTATGTGTCGCAGATGCAGGCATTGGGCGTGGACATCCAGACCATCCAGAGCATCGTAGGCCATGCTGATACCGAGATGACTGAGCATTATCTCCATGTTCAGGAATCCATTCGGCAGAGTGCGATCCAGTTGTTCAGCGAGGCGTTTTCGGCCTGAAAATTGGACGGAACAGCACTAATTAGACCAGATAAAATCTTTGGCATTGTGGTCAAAATTGTGGTCAAAACCAAATGAGGTCAGCCCACAAACAAAAAAATCCAACGATTTCTAACGTGAAATCGTTGGATTTATGGTCCGAGTGGCGAGAATCGAACTCACGGCCTCTTGAACCCCATTCAAGCGCGCTACCAAAACTGCGCTACACCCGGATATCTGCCAGCGTTCTGCCGCTCACAGCTCATTTAGTATACCCGACGAAGGCTGTTTTGTCAAGCACTTTTTCAATTTTCTTCCCCAGAATTTTCATGGATCTGCGCGGAGGGCTGCGGGCGGGCGTCGAACTCCACGGTGGCCAAGGCCACGGCAAAGATGCTCTGGGCACCGGCGGCCAGCAGAGCCTGTGCACACGCGGCGGCTGTTGCGCCGGTGGTGATGACATCGTCCACAAGGAGGACGCGCTTGCCCTCCACCCGCTCCGGGTCGGGCACGGCAAAGGCCCCGGCCACATTGGCCAGCCGCTCGTCGAGGGAAAGCCCCTCCTGCCGCCGGGCGGCATGGACCCGGACAAGGGCCTTGGGTTCCAGCGGAACCCCCACCGCACGGGCCATGGGGCGGGCCATCCGCTCCGGGACGTTGTAGCCGCGTGCCCGGCTGGAAGCGGGCACCGGCACGATGCAATCGTAACTCAGCGCAAGGCCCGGTACCGGCTGGACCTCCGGGCCGAAGGTACCCATCTTTGCTTCGCTGCCGAAGAGGAGCCGGGCCATCTCGGCCCCCAGCTCGTCGGCCGCCCACGGGGCCGCTTGGTACTTTGCCCGCAGTACGCCCCGCCGGACACAGCCCGCATAGCGGTAGGGAGCCGCCGCGCCCTCCAAGCGGCCCAGATAGTGCAGCCCCGCCGAGAGGCGCATGGTCGGCATGCGGCGCAGCGCATCCAGTTCCCCACAGCAATCGGGGCAGGGGCTCACCGTTCCCAGCACCCGGTCGCAAAAAGGGCAGCGGCGCGGGTAAAGCACCCAGCGCAGCTGCCGCAGTGTGCGGCAAACGCCGCTGTTCGATTTCAGGCTCAATCGTTCTTGACCGCGATGATGACGCGGACCTTCTTGCCCGCCGCACAGCCAAAATTGTCATACCAGCCGGTGAGCTTGTATTCGTCGGTGTTGACATAACTGAGCTTGGTGGGGTAATACTGGCCCTTGTACCACAGGTAGACCTGCGCGTCGTCGGCCATTTCATAGCGAGTGCCGCCCGACAGCACCGAGGCCGCGCCCACCCGGTCGATCTTCAGGGGCATCAACTGGACCATGGTCTTGATCGAGCCGGTGGTCTCCTGCCGGGCCGCAACGCCGCCCGCGATGACCGGGTACTTGATGGCTGTGGTGAAGCTGACCTGCGAACCGTTGACGTAGCAGACGTAAGTCGCACCGCCGCCGATGAAGTTCAGGATCTGCTTGAAGGGGGTGCCGGTGATCTCTGCCACCTGTTTGAAGCCGATGCTCAGCAGCGAACCGGTGTTGCTGGTCAGCTTCTGCCACGAGGTCGAGAGGATATCGCCGGAGACGATGCCCCACAAAATCTCGCTGGTGGTGGGCACCAGCAGGTTCGACACCTGCCCGGCTACCGTGGCAGCGGTCGTGGTGGTAGTAGTTCCGGTCGTGCTGCCGGTGGTTCCCGCAGTACCCGTGGTGCCGGAGGCCGCACCGGTAGTGGTGGTCGTCTTCGTGGTGGCAGCGGTACCGGAGGAATCGCCGCTGGTCTGGAAGCTGCCAATAAAGTTCTTGAGATCGGTGTAGTTGGCGGCGAGGTTCTTCACGTCGTCCAGCACGCCGTACCTCCACAGATCGCCGGTGACGTCGTTCAGGATCAGGCGGTCGATCTGGCCCGCCTCATTGACGGTGTAGTAGCGGACGTCGGAGCTGCTCAGTGTTACCCCCGATAGGCGGCTGGGACGAACCGTCCCAGCCACACCCTCCGAAGTCGTATCCAGAATTTCTACGTCGTCGGCAAGGGCGGCACTGCCCAGCGCCGTGGCTGCCTCATTGATGGTGCCGTTGGTGGAGCGGCTGTCGACCCGCTCCACGTTCTCGCCGTCGGGGCTGACGGTGATCTCCACCAGCCAGCCTGCCGGGAAGTTCAGGCTCTTGTCCACATTCACGGTGCGAGTGATGCCGTCGGTGCAGTAGACAGCCACCTTCTGCAGCACGTCCGCTCCGTTTTCTTCGATCAGGCTGCGGGATGAGGACTGGACGACGCCATAGAAGACGCTGTCGGCCTCTTCGCCAGTCACGATACCGGCGGCCTCATTGTTCATGCCCAGCAGCAGGGTCACGACCTGACCCACGCCGCCGCCGTTCAGGGAGGACACCTGCGACGCCACGGCCGAGGAGCCGAGGGTGTAGGTGCTGCCCGCTACGGTCACCGAGGTGGGGGCGCTGGCGCTGGGGGAAACGGCCGTGATGCGGCCCGCCGCGCGACGGGTGTAGATCCAGACGGTCTGTAAACTCTCGCTGTAGTAATACACATCGTATTGGTTCAACTCGGCAGAACCAGAGACCTTATCGTTGCGGTAGATGCTGGCCGGGGTGAAGGGAAGCTGGGTGGTGCCGTCCGCGATGAAGGGGCCCTTCAGGCTGCTCATCATGACGCTGGAGGTATCCACCTGACCGTTGGAGACGGTGAAGCCCAGCGAGGTGCCGTAGGCGCTGCCGCTGGCGGAGTTGGCCGTCAGGGCATTGTACATCAGGATGGCGCACTCTTCATAGTTCAGTGCCTCGCCCTGCTGGCGGTCCAACTGGTTGCGCAGCCCCAGCTCGCTGGCCTTGTTCAGCTGCGCTTGGGGGAAGGAGCCGCTCAGCTCGGTCATCTTATAGCCCAGCAGCTTGAGGACGGCCGTGACGGCCTCTTCCAGCGTCACAGCGTTGTCCGGGCGGAAGGTGCCGTCGGTGTAGCCGCTCAGCCAGCCCTGCTGCACCGCGACGCGGACATAGGGGGCGTAAGCGGAGGTGCCGGGCAGGTCCTTATATAGGGTGCCCACGGCCCCCTGCGAGCCGACACTCTCCCGGAAGGTGGAGTAGGACACCAGCATCCGGGCAAAGGCCCCGCGGGTGACTACAGCGTTCAGGGCGGCGGTCTGGGTGGAGTCCATGCCGTTCAGGGTAATGGACAACTGGACGGCGGTGTTGGCATTGCCCGCAGCCGAAGCCGGGAGCGCCAGCATCGACACGGCAATGCTGACCGCGAGCAGGAATGCGAGAAGACGTTTTTTCATGAGGGAAACCTCCTTAATCGTAACGAAGGGCTTCGATGGGGTTGAGCCGGGCCGCCCGCTTGGCGGGCAGGTAGCCGAACAGCACGCCGATGAAGACCGAGATGCCGAAGGCCACTGCAATGGAGTTGAAGGACGGGCTGACCGTGACATCGATGCTCGACGAGATCATGGGCAGGATGTGGTTGGCTGCCATCGAGACGATGTAGCCCAGCACGATGCCCAGCACACCGCCCAGCGCGGAGGTGGTAGCCGCCTCCACAACGAACTGGGAAAGGATGACCCGCTCTTTCGCACCCAGCGCCTTGCGGATGCCGATCTCACGGGTGCGCTCGGTGACGGAGACGAGCATGATGTTCATGATGCCGATGCCGCCCACCAGCAGCGAGATGCTGGCGATGCCGGTGAGGACGACGATGACCATGTTGATCATGTTGTTCATCTCTTCCAGCCACTCGCTCGCGCTGTAAACGTAGAAGGCGCTGTCGCTCTTGAACAGGTCGGTCAAGTACGCTTCCACGGCGGCTTTGGCCTCATTGGCCTTGCTTTCATCGCTCATGATGGCGATGTAGCTGCTGGCCATGGCCGTGTTGGAAAGGCGCATTGCGGTGGTGTAGGGCAGGTAGATGCAGTCATCGTCCGAGCCCTGCTGCATGGAGGTGTTGTTCACCTTGGCGTTCAGCACGCCCACGATGCGGAACTTGTAGGGCCCCAGCTTGATGGTCTGGCCCACGCCCCGCCCGCCGTAGGCCACGCGGTTGAGGTAATCGCCGATGACGCAGACCTGCTTGTTGTCCTTCATATCCATGTACTGCAAGCCGCGGCCTAGGGCGACGGTGTAGTTCTTCATGGAGGTGAAATTTTCGTCCACGCCGGCAACGGTGCTGTAGCGGTAGGTCGTGGTACCCACCTTCGGGGTGTTGCTGCTGAAATCGATCTGGGGCGAGATGGACCGGATCAGGTCCGGGTTCTTGGTGCCGATGGCGTACACATCCTCCACCGTCACGGTGCGGGAGCCGTAGCCCCAGATGTTGATGGACAGGGTGTTGGTGCCCAGGGCCGAGAAGCTGTCCCGCATACTCTGGGTCATGCCGTTGCCGAGGCCAACGATGACGATGACCGCCATGACGCCGATGATGATGCCCAGCATTGTCAAAAAGGTGCGGAGCTTGTTGCTCCAGACGTTCTGGATGGCCTGCCGGAAGGTCTCAACGATCATGCTTCCGCCTCCTTTTCTGCCGCCGGGGTCTCCGGCACCAGCGTCGGCTGGACGATGGCCTCCGGCGCGTGGGAATCGCCGTCGTACACCACCCGGCCATCCTCCAAGCGGATGATGCGGTCGGCCTGTACGGCGATGGAATTATCGTGGGTGATGAGGACGACGGTGTGGCCCTCCTCGTGCATCTGCTGGAGCATCGCCAGCACTTCGCGGCCGGTGTGGGAGTCCAGCGCACCGGTGGGTTCGTCGGCCAGAATGACCGCCGGGTTGCGCACCAGCGCCCGCGCGATGGAAACGCGCTGCTGCTGGCCGCCGGAAAGCTGGTTGGGCCTGTTCTTGATCTTATCGCCAAGGCCCACCTGCTCCAACACCTCGCGGGCGCGGCGGTGGCGCACGGCGCGGGGGATGCCCGCATACACCAGCGGCACCTCCACGTTCTCCAGCAGGTTCAGCCGGGGCAGCAGGTTGTACTGCTGAAAGATGAAGCCCAGCATCTCGTTTCGGATGGCAGCCAGTTCGTTGCGGCTCATCTTGCCTACGTCCTTGCCGTTCAGCCGGTAGGTGCCGTGGGTGGGCACATCCAAGCAGCCGATGATGTTCATGCAGGTGGATTTGCCGGAGCCAGACTGGCCGACGATGGCGACGAACTCGCCTTTGTCTATTTTCATGGTGATGTGGTCGGCCGCTTTTACCGTGGTGTCGCCCATCTGGTAATATTTGCAGACCTCATCAAATTCGATCAGAGCGCTCATCGTTCCTCCTATCAGAATATCATCATGCTGCCGCTGCCGTCGTCATAGTAGTCGTCGGAACTGATGGAGTTGGGGTCGTAGCCAATGGTATCACCCTCCTGAATGCCGCTGACGATCTGAGTGTAGTCGTCATCGCTGACGCCGGTCTTAACGGCGACGTAGACGAAGCCCTCCGGGGCTTCCATCCCCTGCTCGGCGTTGGAAGCGCTGGGGGAATCCTGCGTGACGAGGACATAGCCGCCCCGCATCACCGCTGCGTTGGGCACGCAGAGGGCGTTGGCGGCCTCGGCCACCACGATCTCGGCGTTGGCGTTCATGCCGGGGCGCAGACCGTCGGTGTCGTCGATGCGGATGGTGACGGGATAGGTGGTGGTGCCGCCGTTGGCGGTGCCCTTCATGGAGACGCGGGTCACGGTGCCGACGTAGGTTTTATCCTGCACGGCGTCGGCGGTGATCTGGACCTTCTGGCCCACCGAGATGGAGCTGATCTGCAGCTCATCCACGTTGATGCCCATTTCAAGGTAGCTCAGGTCGTAGACGATGCAAAGGGTATCGCCCGCTTTGGCCGCGTCGCCCGCCTTGGCATCCTTTTCGATGATGGTGCCGTTGATGGGGGCGGTGATGGTGTAGTTGTTCATGGCGTCCTGCAAATTCTGCATCGAGATCTCGGCGCTGCGCAGGGACTCGGATGCAGACTGGATGGACTCGGTCAGGTCATCGCCGGAAAGGCCGATGAGGATATCGTCCTTTGCGACCTCGGCACCCTCCTGCACGTTGATGGCAGTCACGGTACCGGCAGCCTGTGCGGTCAGGGTCCGCTCGGCCTGATAGCCGAAGACGGCGGAGCCGATGGAGCTGACGCCGTTGATGGAGGCGGTGGCTGCCTGTGCGGTGGTCAGGCCGCCCGCGTTGCGCACAGCAATGGTCACGGTACGGGTCAGCAGGTTGCCCGCGCTCAGCGCGTCGGTGCCGGTCACGGAGGTGACGGTGCCGGTCAACTGCTCAAAGGTGCCGTCCAGCGTCACGTCGGCGCTCTGCCCCACCGAGAAATTGGCGGCATCGGCGGCGGGGAACTCCAGCGTCAGCAGCATCTTGGAGTTGTCGCGGATGACAGCCACCTCCTGCCCGCTGGTCACTTCGTCGCCCTTGTTCACCTTCAGACTGCTCACAGTGCCCGCCACTTCGGCGCGGACATACTGGCGGTCCACGACCTTATCGTAGCTGCGCTGGGCTTGCTGCATGGCGATCTCAGCCTTTTCGAAGTTGGTGGAAGCGTCCGAGCTGTCGATGGTGTAGAGCACGGTGCCCTCATCCACGGTGTCGCCCTCTTCCATGGTGCTGGTCAGCACCTTGCCGTCCACCAGAGACTTCACGGTGTAGGTGTTGGCCGGGTTCAGCGTACCGGTTCCGCTCAGGGTGTTGGAAACGTTCCGGTACTCCGGGGCCGCCTCCGTATAGCTGGCGTCCACGCTGGCGGGTTTGGCCTGTTTGGGCCAAAGCAAAAAGGCACCGCCCGCCACGATGACACAGACCGCCGGCACCAGCAATTTCCAATTCTTCTTCCAGAACGCGGCAGGGCCCTTGCCCGCTGCTGCGGCTTCGGGCGCTTGAGCTTCCGGGTTGTCCTTCTTCTTTTTCCAGTTCATGATCACTGTTCCTCCTATATTGGTCCGGGTCGGCCGTTCCGCCCGGCGGATTCCGGATATGTATAAGTGTAGTGTATCGCATTTTTTCAAGTTGCACAAGCGTCCAAATTTTATTTCACCATTTTTTTAACAAAAAAAGCAAGGTTTTGTGGAGTTTCTGCTCCTTGAAACGCAAAAGCGGCCTCCCGAAGTACTCCGGGAGGCCGCGAAAGCGCTTATTTCAGGATGAACTTAGGCGTTTGCCTGAGCAGCAGCAACAGCGCAGGCGACGGTTGCACCGACCATGGGGTTGTTGCCCATGCCGATCAGACCCATCATCTCAACGTGTGCGGGCACAGAAGAAGAACCAGCAAACTGAGCATCGCCATGGACGCGGCCCAGAGAGTCGGTCAGGCCGTAGCTGGCAGGACCAGCGGCCACGTTATCGGGGTGCAGGGTACGGCCCGTGCCGCCGCCGGAAGCGACGGAGAAGTACTTCTTGCCGTTCTCGATGGCCCACTTCTTGTAGGTGCCGGCAACGAGGTGCTGGAAGCGGACGGGGTTGGTGGAGTTACCGGTGATGGAGCACTGGACGTCCTCCTTCTTCATGATGGCAACACCCTCCATGACGTCGTTGGCGCCATAGCACTTGACGGCTGCACGCTCGCCGGTGGAGAAGGGGATCTCCTTGACGACGGTCAGCGTCTGGGAGGGGATGTCATACTCGGTCTGCACATAAGTGAAGCCGTTGATGCGGGAGATGATGTAAGCAGCATCCTTGCCGAGGCCGTTCAGGATGACGCGCAGGGGGGTCTTGCGGACCTTGTTTGCGGTACGGGCGATGCCGATCGCACCCTCAGCGGCTGCGAAGGACTCGTGGCCGGCGAGGAAAGCGAAGCAGGTGGTGTCCTCGCTCAGCAGACGAGCGCCCAGATTGCCGTGGCCCAGACCGACCTGACGCTGCTCAGCGACAGAGCCGGGGATGGTGAAAGCTTCCAGACCTTCGCCGATGGCAGCAGCGCACTCGGCAGCATCGGTCAGGCCGCGCTTGACAGCGATAGCGGTGCCCAGGGTGTATGCCCAGACAGCGTTATCAAAGCAGATGGGCTGAACGCCGCGCACGATCTTGTCGCAGTCGATGCCCTTAGCGAGGAGCATCTCGTTGCAGGCGTCCAGAGACTCGAGGCCGTTGGCCTTCAGGCATGCCTCGATCTTCGGCATGCGGCGATCCATAGATTCAAAAGTTGCCATGAGTTGTTCCTCCTCTCTTATTCCTCACGCGGGTCGATGTACTTGACAGCGCCCTGCTCCTTGCTGAAGCGGCCGTAAGTACCCACGTTCTTCTCGTAAGCCTCGTTGGGGGTCTTGCCGTGACGGATATCCTCCATCATCTTGCCCAGCTTGACGAACTGATAGCCGATGACCTCATCGTTGGCATCCACAGCCAGCTTGTTGATATAGCCCTCGGTCAGCTCCAGATAACGGACGCCCTTTGCCTTGGTGGAGAAGATGGTGCCGGTCATGGAGCGCAGGCCCTTGCCCAGGTCATCCAGACCTGCGCCGATGGGCAGACCGTCCTCAGAGAAAGCGGTCTGGCTGCGGCCGTAGACGATCTGCAGGAACAGCTCGCGCATAGCAACGTTGATGGCATCGCACACCAGGTCGGTGTTCAGAGCTTCCAGAATGGTCTTGCCGGGCAGGATCTCGCCTGCCATAGCAGCAGAGTGGGTCATGCCGGAGCAGCCGATGGTCTCCACCAGAGCCTCTTCGATGACGCCGTTCTTGATGTTCAGAGACAGCTTGCAGGTACCCTGCTGAGGTGCACACCAGCCCACACCGTGGGTGTAGCCGCTGATGTCCTTGATCTCATAGGCCTTGACCCATGCGCCCTCTTCGGGGATGGGAGCCGGACCATGCTTAGGACCTTTGGTGATCGGGCACATATTCTGTACTTGCTGCGAATAGGTCATAATCATACTCTCCTTTTGACAAATTGATGCCATACAGCAGGGGGGCTCCCCCGCCGTTTGCATTTGACCGGCTGCCGCTGCTCTCATCAGCGCCGCCGGTACTACCACGCATAATTTTATTATAGAGAACCTTGGCGCAATTTGCAAGACGTTTATGATAATTTTCTCGCAAACTTTTCGACGGTTATTCTTAGCTAACTGCCACATCTTATGCTTTTGCCCTCTTGATTGATAATTTTTTGTCAGCTTTGCTCAAAGGCCTAATTTTCCTTGGGCGGGCGGGGCGGTTGGACGGGCTGCAGCGCCCAGATGGCCGCAAAGCCCGCCGCCGCGCCGCCCATGGCCAGCCAGTGCCGCCCGGTTTCCAGCCCCCAGAGGTTCGCCGCAAAAGGGAAGGCAAGGCTGCCCACGCTCTGCCCCAGCGCCAGAAAGCCGTAGTTGACCCCCGCATGGGGCAGACCGAACAGGTCGGTGGAAAGGGCGGGCAGCACCGCCGCCAGCGCCGAATAGCAGAACGTCAGGCTGGCATACACCGCCACCACGGCCCAGCCCTGCGCAAACAGAAAGGCTGCGGACAGCCCCAGCGATGCCCCGAACAGGATCAGATCGGTGGGGCGGCGGCCGATCTTGTCGCTGAGCATCGGCATCAGCAGCCGCCCCGCCGCGCTGCCCACGCTGCCCAGCACCACGCTCCAGAGCGCTGCCGTCTCATCCAAGCCCCGCTCCATCCCCAGTTTCAGGATGATGGGGCTGAACAGCAGCACCGCCGGGGTGGAAAAGCAGACTGCCCCGGCGCAGAGCCAGTATTGCTTGGTGCGGAGCATCTGCAAAGGGGCCAGATCCAGCGGCGGAGCCGTTTTGCCTTTGCCCTGCTGTTCCGGCTTCGGCTTTTCGGGCGGCGGATCCACCAGCAGCATGCTGCCCCCAAAGCAGACCGGCAGCGTCAGCGCCCCCAGCGCCCAGAAAGCCCCCCGGATGCCCTGCACCGGCCCGAAGCCCTTGAGCGCCGTTCGGACAAAGACGGTCAGGAACGCACCGGAAAGTCCCACCGCCCCGCCGATGACACCGGTGGCAAGGCCCTTCCGGCCCTTATACCACTTCTGGGCACAGGACTGGATGGACGGGTACAAGAATGCCGTGCCCAGCCCCGCCGGGATGCTGAACACCCCAAAGAAAAAGCCGCCCTTCTCCCCCGGCAGGAGGGCCGCCGCAAAGAACCCGCCGCAGAGCAGGGCCGTGCCCCAGAGCGCCGCGCAGCGGGGGCCTTTCCGGTCCTGCAGAAAGCCGCCGATGACACACCCGACGCCGAAGGCCGCGATCAAAATGCCAAAGGCATACCCGGCCCCCTGTTCGCTCAGGCCGTACTCCTCCATCACCGGCTGCTGGAACACGCCCCACGCTGCGGGCAGACCCGTCAGCACCTGAATGGCCGCTCCTGCCGCCAGAATGGCCCACGGATGTTTTTGGGAAAGCTTCTGCATCTGTCTCACCTCACCCTTTAGTCTGCCCTTTTTGATTGACAAACGAACAGATTCTTTTATAATTAGAGTGATTGGGAAGAATTTGAACCGTAAAGAGAGGAATTGCAACCATGAAAACACAAGCATTGAAAGGGATGCGTGACCTGCTCCCCGCCGAGCAGACCCTGCGCGACTACATTCAGGGCAAGATTCTGGAAACTTACCGCGCTTCCGGTTTCGAGCGCATCTCCACCCCCATGCTGGAGGATATGGAGAACCTCGACAAGTCCGACGGCGGCGACAACCTGAACCTGATCTTCAAGGTGCTCAAGCGCGGCGATAAGCTGACCAGCGCACTGGGGTCCGGCGACCCCAAGCAGCTCTCCGATATGGGTCTGCGCTACGACCTGACCCTGCCCCTGAGCCGCTTCTATGCCGCCAACAAGGACAAGCTCCCCCACCCCTTCAAGGTCATCCAGACCGACCGCGTCTTCCGCGCCGAACGCCCCCAGAAGGGCCGTCTGCGGGAGTTCGTCCAGTGCGACATCGACATTCTGGGCGATGAGTCCCCCAACGCCGAGGTCGAGCTGATCGATGTGACCACCCGCGCCCTGCTGAACATCGGCTTCACCGGCTTCACGGTCAACATCAATGACCGCCGCATCCTCCGCGGGATGCTGGAAAGCATGGGCTTTGCCGCCGACACGCTGGATTCCGTCTGCATCACCTTCGACAAGATGGACAAGATCGGTGCCGACGGCGTCAAGGCCGAGCTGACCGAAAAGCAGCTGCCCGAAAACGCCATCCACGCACTGGCTGATTTTATCGCCGCCGGGGAGGTCACGCTGGACGCCGTTGCTTCCCGCTGCGCCGATCCCGCCATCGCCGACGACCTGAAGTACGTCCTCGCCACGGCCAACGCCATTGCGGGCGGCCGCTTCTCGGTGGCCTACTGCCCCAGCCTCGTGCGCGGTCAGGGCTACTACACCGGCATGGTGTTTGAGATCACCTGCCCGCAGTTCAGCGGCGCAGTCGCGGGCGGCGGCCGTTACGACAACATGGTAGGCAAGTTCCTCGGCACGCAGGTGCCCGCCGTCGGTTTCTCCATCGGCTTCGAGCGCGTCTGCGGCATCCTGCTGGAGCAGGGCTACCAGATCCCCGGTGCCAAGCAGAAGATCGCGCTGCTCTACAGCAAGGAGGCCGACTTCCCCGCTGTCCTCCTCAAGGCCGCTTCCCTCCGCGACCGCTACAACGTCACCATCCTGCCGCAGGGCAAGAAGCTCGGCAAGCAGCTGGGCCAGCTGGAAGCCGCCGGTTTCGCCGGTGCTGCTTTCATGGACAAGGACGAAGTGAAGCTCTTCGCACAGCAGTAAAACTTTATAAAACGCAAAACCCCCGCCGGTCGGCGGGGGTTTTGCTATACAAGATCGATCCCATCGCAAACTGTGCGGCGCAGAAGGCGGCGTAGATGCAGAGCATCAGGACGCCCTGCCAACGGGAGAGCCTGCCCTTGAGCAGGGCGGGCACGGTCAGGATGAGCATGACCGCGAACATCACGGGCAGGTCCATGACCAGCGAGGAGTTGATGCCCGCGATGGTGGCGTTCTACAGCAGATTTTACCCGGCTTTCTCCACTTTTTTGGCGTTGGGATAGATGCGCTCCATCCGCGCGTTGTCAAAATGAGCGTCCAGAAAAACCGCCAGCGGGGTCGCTGCTTCCACGCCGCTGGTGCGGGCGTCGTACCGGGCCAGCGCCAGCGCCGACACCCCCATGTTCACCGCCATGAAGACGGCCAGCGTCGCCGTCATCCACGGGCGGATGTGAGTCTTCAGTTTGTTCATTCCCTTGGCCACCAGCGGGTAGCCATACCGGATCCATGCCACGGCCGCGATGCCCCAGAAAAAACAGTACAGCAGGTTGATGCGTCCGCCAAGGTTGAACTTGAAGCCGCTGTAATCCCAGAACACGGTGCCGAACAGCAGCTCGGTGACGGCGCTGCACACATACTCATACGCGCCGCCGAGGATGACGCCAAACCAGAAGATGCGGCTCTCGCTCTTGCGCTCGCTGCCCCGCAGCAGGACGGCGGCCAGCACCAGCGCCAGCCCCCACACCACGCTGAAGGGGCCCCACACAAGGCTGGACCGGCTCATCCAGACCCCCGCCGTGACCCGGCAGAAAATGGTTTCCACCACGTCGCCGAGGAAAGCTCCCACCACGAACAGCCAGACAAGGTCGGAAAAGCTCATAGCCTTTTCGGCGGTGGTGGTCGGCTCCGGGCGGGCCGCTTCGGGGTAGGCTTTCTGGATGCGGCGCTCCACGCTGGCCACGATCTTCTGCTGGAGGCGGCTCTTCCCCTTGCCCAGCTCCTGCCCCAGCTGCTCAAGGCGCGGGTGCTTGGCCGCATACCGCTCCACGACCACCGCCGCGCTGATCTGGTCGAGGGCCGCAATGCTCATGCTGACCCAGACCGCAATATGGAAAAGCAGCGGCGGGAAAAAGGCACAGAGCCGCAGCAGCAGGTCGTTGCCCCAGCGGACGCTCACCGCGCCCAGCACACCCCACAGCACCGAATATTGGAGGCAGACGTAGCCGTCAAGGTTGAACTTTTTGCCGGAGTAGTCCCACCAGCGGCGGTGGTGCACCCGCTCCAAAAATTTCGCCGTGACCCACTCCACCACCGTCGCGATGAGGAAGCTGCCCGCGAACAGCGCCAGCCAATTGGTGCGCAGGTCGGCCAGACCCACCGCCAGCAAGACTCCTGCCGTGCCATAGACAAAGCAGAACGGGCCGGACGCCATGCCGCGGTTGGTGAACTGGCGGCCCTTAATGGTGGCCACGACCGTCTCCCCCACCCAGCCGAGGAACGAGTAGACCAGATAAATGACGCTGAGGGTATAGAAATTCAGATTCATAAGGCTCCTTTCTCAGAGAAGCAAAAAGGGGCCGGGAACTCCGGTTCCCGGCCCTTTCTGCTTCTCGGTTACAGCTGGCTCTTGTACAGCTCCACGATCTCTTCCACGCTGGTATCACGCGGGTTGCCGGGGCGGCAGGCGTCCGCATAAGCGGACTCGGCGAGGAACTGGATGTCCTCTTCCTTCAGGATGCCGTTCAGGTTTGCGGGGATGCCCACGTCGGCAGAGAGCTGCTTGACGGCGGCGATGGTAGCATCGGCGGCCTCGGCATCGTTCATCTCGTCAATGCCCTTCACGCCCATGGCCTTGCCAACGGCGCGGTAGCGCTCCCCGGCCACGGTCTTGTTGTACTCCAGACCCACCGGCAGCAGGATGGCACATGCCACACCGTGGGGGGTGTCATACAGGGCCGACAGGCCGTGTGCCATGGAGTGCACAATGCCCAGACCTACATTGGAGAAGCCCATGCCGGCGATGTACTGGCCCAG
>ENA-USTZ01000486-USTZ01000486.1-human-gut-metagenome-genome-assembly--contig:-NODE-486-length-18525-cov-5.445143_pt1 | contig 18525 bp, 16 predicted proteins | sample MGYA00250049_ERZ773375 | MGnify/ENA primary metagenome ERZ773375 (study PRJEB29103, sample SAMN06111956) | human gut metagenome | biome: human gut; feature: ankylosing spondylitis patient; material...
ACGGATGGCCGTATCCTCTGCTATCAGCCCAGCGCCCTGCTCCGGCTCTACCAACAAAATCCGAAATATCTCACCCGGTTGTATCTCCATCCGATATTCCACTGCGTATTCCGACATCTCTGGATGAAGGGGCGGCGGGACCCCCGTTTGTGGGGCCTTGCGTGCGACATCGCGGTGGAAAACGTCATCGATGGGCTGAACCGCTCCAGCGTCAAGCGGCCGCTGACCTATGTGCGGCAGAACGCCTATGGGTCCATCGCAGCGGAGGGCAAAGTGGTGGCGGCGGCCCCGGCCTACCGATGGCTGGTGAAGCAGACCCCCGGCGTGCTGCGGCAGCTGGAGCGGGAGTTCACCACCGACGACCACCGCCTCTGGCCCAAGGACGCCCCCCAACAGCCCCAGCAGATGCCCACGCCCCTGCCCCAGAAAACGTGGCAGAAGATCGGCGAGCGGATGCAGACCGAACTGGAACTGCGGGACAAGGAAGCGGGCGAGGGAGCCGACAACCTGCGCGAACAGGTCAAAGCCGCCAACCGCAGCCGCCGCAGCTACCGGGACTTCCTCCGCCGCTTCTGCGTCACGCGGGAGGAGGTCCACCTTGACCCGGACGAGTTCGACCTGAACTTCTATACCTACGGCCTCTCCGTCTATGGGAACATGCCCCTCATCGAGCCGCTGGAAACGCGGGAGAGCAAAAAGATCGAGGAACTGGCCCTCGTCATCGATACCAGCTATTCCACTTCCGGTGAGCTGGTGCGGGCCTTTCTGGCCGAGACCTACACCCTGCTGAAGGGGCGGGAGAACTTCTTCCACCGGATGAACCTCCACCTCATCCAAGCGGACAATGCCGTCCGGCAGGACCTGCTGGTCCGAAACGAGGACGAACTCATCCACGCCATGAACCACTTCCAGCTCCGGGGCGGCGGCGGGACGGACTTCCGCCCGGCCTTTGCATACGTCAGCCAGCTCTGCGCCGAGAAAAAGTTCTCGAATCTGCGGGGGCTGCTCTACTTCACCGACGGCATGGGCAGCTACCCGGCCCGCCGCCCGGCCTATGACACCGCCTTTTTGTTCCTTGGCGACCGCTTCGACGACGCCAATGTTCCGCCATGGGCCATGAAGGTGGTACTGGACGAGGATGAATTCACCGGCCCGTCCGCCAAGGCGGCTTCGGCGCTCGCCGAAGCGCTGAACGACGAGGACGACCCCTACCGCGAACTGAACAACACCTGAGGATGTGAGGAAGCTTTATGAATATCCAACGAGCCAAGCAAGAGATCGAACATACCGTCAAAGCCTATCTGGCCAAGGACGCGCTGGGCGAATACGCCATCCCGGCCATCCGGCAGCGCCCCATCCTGCTGATGGGCCCTCCGGGCATCGGCAAGACGCAGATCATGGAACAGGCGGCGCGGGAGTGCGGCGTGGCGCTGGTGGCTTACACCATCACCCACCACACCCGCCAGAGCGCCGTGGGTCTGCCCTTCATCCGCCAGCGCCACTACGGCGACAAGGACGTTTCGGTGACGGAGTACACCATGAGCGAGATCATCGCCAGCGTCTACGCCAAGATGGAGGCCACGGGCCTGAAGGAAGGCATCCTCTTCATCGACGAGATCAACTGTGTCTCCGAGACGCTGGCCCCCACCATGCTGCAATTCTTGCAGTGCAAGACCTTCGGCAATCAGGCAGTCCCGGCGGGGTGGGTCATCGTGGCAGCCGGCAACCCGCCGGAGTACAATAGATCCGTCCGCGATTTCGACATCGTCACCCTCGACCGTGTCCGCCGGATGGACATCGAGCCCGATCTGCAGGCGTGGAAGGACTACGCCCGCACGGCCCGCATCCACAGCGCCATCCTGAGCTACCTCGACCTCCACCCCCAGAACTTCTACCAGATCAACGCCGACGTGGACGGCACCCAGTTCGTCACAGCCCGCGGCTGGGAGGACCTGTCCAACCTGCTGGACACCTACGAGGCGCTGGGCCTCAAGGCCGACGAGTCGCTCATCCGCCAGTACCTCCAGCACGAGAAGATCGCTGAGGACTTCTCGGCCTACCTCGACCTCTATTATAAGTACCGCGACGACTACGGCGTGGAGGAGATCTTGGCCGGTCAGGCCAAGCCCGCCGTCTTTGCCCGGCTGTTGAACGCTCCCTTCGACGAGCGGCTCAGCCTTGTCAGCCTGATCTTGTCCGGCCTGAACAATCGGTTCACGGCCTCTCGTCAGGCCGATGCCGCCGCCGATGAGTGCTACGCCTTCCTGCGGGAAGCCAAACAGGGCTTTGCCACCCTGCCGGAGGATATCCCGGACGGCCCGGCCACCCTGTTCAGCCAGATGGTCGCCGACTACGACGCCGAGACGAAGCGCCAGCGGGAGGCCGGGCTGCTGAGCCGGGATGCTGCGGCCACTCGGCTCACGGTCTGTGCTGCCCTCCGCAAGTGGGAAGCAGAACTGCGCCACGCCAATGCCGTGGGCACCAAGGAAGCCTTCGAGCTGCTCCGCACCCAGTTCCAGATCCTCGCCGACGAGCGGGACAAGGCGCAGGAAACGGCCTCTGCCGCGCTGGAAGCTGCCTTCGACTTCATGGAAGCGGCTTTTGCGGAAGGGCAGGAGATGGTGGTCTTCGTCACCGAGCTGACGCTGGCCCCCGCCGCCCATGCCTTCATCACCGAAAACGGCTGCGACCGGTACTTCCGTTACAACAAAGACCTGCTGCTGGATCACCGCAAGGCCGCCTTGCAGCAGGAGCTGGCCGCTGAGGAGCGCCGCCATGGGGGAATGTGAGCCATGGGGGAAAGCCTGCTCTTTAGCCTGAACAGCACCATGCCGCTGTTCTTCATCATGGTGCTGGGCTGTCTGCTCCATCGCAAAAACTTCCTGACCGACGACTTCGTGGCCATGGCCAACAAGTTCGTCTTCCACGTGGCGCTGCCGGTGCAGCTCTTCCGGGACCTTGCCACCATGGACGTCCGGGCCAGCTTTGACGGGGCCTATGTGCTCTTCTGTGCCGCGGCCACCACGGCCAGCATTTTGGTCATCTGGGTGCTGGCAAAGCTGCTGCTGAAGGACAAGCACATCGTGGGCGAGTTCGTTCAGGCGTGCTACCGCTCCTCCGCCGCCATCCTCGGCGCGGCCTTCATCCAGAACATCTACGGCACCTCCGGCATGTCGGGCCTGATGATCCTCGGCAGCGTGCCGCTGTACAACATCTTCGCCGTGGTCATCCTGACGCTGGAAAGCCCCTCGCTTTCTCGATCGGCCAAAAGCGGCATGGGGGAGAAGATCAAAAAGAGCCTCAAGGGCATCGTCACGAACCCCATCCTGCTGGGCATTGCGGCGGGTTTTGTGTGGAGTCTGCTCCGGCTGCCCATACCGACCATGGTGAACAAGACCCTGACCAGCCTCGCCGGGCTGACCAGCCCCTTGGCGCTGCTGGCCATCGGTGCGGGCTTCAAGGGCCGCGCGGCGCTGGCCTACCTGAAGCCTACCGCCGTGGCCACCGTGATCAAGCTCATCCTCCTGCCCGCCATCTTCCTGCCCGTGGCGGTGAACCTCGGCTTCACCGACCAGAAGCTCGTCGCCCTGCTGGTCATGCTGGGCAGCGTGACCACCCCGGCGGGCTACGTCATGGCCAAGCAGATGGGCCACGAGGGCACCCTCACCGGCAGTGTCTGCGTCACCACAACCTTCTTCAGCGCCCTGACCCTGACCTTCTGGGTCTTCTGGGCAAGAAGCAATGGGTTTATTGCGTAAGGAGAAAATCAGAAAGCGCGGCGTCCGGGTGGACGCCGCGCTTTTGTGATGCAGATAAAAATGGCAGCAAAAAAGCATCTTGAAATTCATCAAGATGCTTGGTGGTTGCGGGGGCCGGATTTGAACCAACGACCTTCGGGTTATGAGCCCGACGAGCTACCAGACTGCTCCACCCCGCGATATTTACTTGTCTTGCGTCAGCCTCTCGCTGACTGCTCAAGTATAATACCACAGGGCGGGGAGAATGTCAAGCGTTTTTCGAAATTTTTTTTCGGGTTTTGTTCCGGGCGGGGGCAGGTCACTTTGCGTCCTTTGGCTTCGAGCCCTTTTTGCGGGGGTGACGGACCTGATAGAACACCACGCCGCACGCCGCGCCGATGACGATGGCGGGCCATGCGCCCATGAGGAAGACCACGACGGCCTGTGCCCCGGCGGTGAAGTTCGACCAGCCGTTCTTGGCAGCGTCGGCCAGCCGGGCGGCGAAGCTGGTGCCGGTGGTCAGGGTCTCGACCTCGTTAAGGGTGATGTTCACGGTGCAGTAGGAGACCTGCTGGCTGTACCAGTTGAGCTGGCTCTGGTAGCTCTCGATCTGGTACTGGACATCGCTCAGGGAGGACTCGATCTGCAGCAGGTCTGTGAGGCTGTCCGCGCTGGCTTGCAGCTCCTGCAGACGGGTGCGCTGGGCGGTGAGGTTGTCGAGCCGGGCTTCAATGTCCATGTACTGCGTGGTCACATCGTCGGCGGACTCGCTCTTGCTGGTCACACTGCCCGCCTGTTCGGCAGCATCAACGAAGGCGTCATAGGAACTCTCCGGCACCCGCAGCGTCAGGGAGAGAGTGCGGGTGCTGTCGGTACTGTCGGTGTACTCGCTGCTGGACTCCAGATAGCCGTCCACACTGGACAGCGTATCGTTCAGCTGCCGGTAGGCCCAGTCGTAGTCCTTTGTCTCGATGGAGAGGTAGGTGGTGTAGATGATCTTCGCGTTGTCGGCGGTACGGGCAGCGGTGCCGTTCTCCACATTGCCGGAGGTCAGCAGGGTGCTGCCGGAGGTGTTCATGGCGCGGTCGGCAGAACCACCTGCGTCCGCCATGGAGTAGGTGGCCAGCTCCGGGGCGGCCTCGTAGGCAGCGGCGGTGCTGGATGCCGACCCGCCGGAGAACAGGGTGACGCTGGGTAGGGAGCCGACGCGGGCAGCCCCGTAGAGGATGCCACCGCACAGCGCCGCACAGGCGGCGGCTTCCAGCACCCGCCGGCCGGGGAAGCGGATGGCCTTTTTCTTTTTCGCGGGCTCCGGTGCGGGGGCCGGGGTCAACTGGGGTTTCGGGGTGGCGCCGGAGGCGTCCGCCTTGGCTTGCATCGCCAAGAGCTTGGCCTTCAGGCCCTCTGAGGCGTGCAGGTCATCGACCTCCATCTTGTACTCATACCACCTCATCTTCGATCTCCTCCTTCAGCATGGTATGTAGCTGTGCGCGGGCGCGCCGCAGCCAACTGAGCACCGTATTGGTGGGGGCCCCCAGCATCCGGCCTACTTCCGCGGCAGTATAGCCCTCATAATAGTGGAGGTATACGGCGTTGCGGTAGTTCTCCGGCAGGGCGCGGACCGCATCAAGCACGCTGCCGTCTTCTGTGGGGTCGGGGGCGGGGATATTCTCGTCCAATTCGGTGTCCTTCTGGCGCGCTGCACGGGTCAGGTCCCGGCAGCGGTTGATGGCGACGCGCAGCAGCCAAGCCTTGAGGTGCTCCTCACTCTCAAAGCGGCCGTTGTAGTTCAGGAGCTTTTCAAATACGTCCTGCACCACGTCTTCAGCATCCGCCGCGCAGCTGCAATTGTGGTAGGCTGCGCGGTAGACGGCGTCACTGTATCGCTGCACAGCCAGCGCAAAAACTTCGTCTTTGGTCAACTGTCCCATAAGTCTTACACTCCTTTGCGGCCCCGGTGGCCGGGGCTTGCTGGAAATCCTTGGTTCCAGAGGGACATTTCACCTAATACACGGCTGAAATGCCCCAATTATTGCATGGTAGAATGAAAAGAATATAACAAAATCCTAACGTTTGTACAATCGCTGGAGCAACGCGATCCGCCCGGCGAGGTAGGTATCGGCCTTGGGGTGGGCGAGCCAGTGTTTGCCCGCCGCTTCCCGGCAGAGCCGCCGGGCCAGCGCGGCGGGGTCGGCGTCGATGGCTTCCACATCCCGCAGGGTGAGGGTCAGCGTCAGTGCGGCGGTGCAGTCCGGCAAAGGCGGCAGCGGATCCTCCCAGACAAAGGGGGGCTGGAGCTGCACCGCGTAGACGGTGCGGGAGCACTCCTCGGTGAGGAGAAGGGCCGCCGGGGTGCCGTCCGGCAGGACGTGGAGGCTGCTGTATAAAATTTGGAGCATCCGGGGCGGCAGCAGCAGGGTGCGGCTCTCCGCCGGGGTCTCCGATAGGGTGAGGTGATCGGCGGCTTCGTCGGCGTAGATGCGCCGGGCCGGGGCCTGAAAGGCTGCATAGAGCGCGGGCAGCGCAAACACGCCCTCGCGGTCCAGCCCACGCTGAAGAAGCTGATAGAATTCCGTCAGGGGATGGTCCGGGTTTGGCTGGGGCATCCCGAAATCCGGCCGGGAAAGGTGTCCTCCGCCCATCTGCACGCCTCCTTCCATTTTGGGTGAATGCAATCACCCCAAGTATAGTGGATTTTGGACGGTTTGGCAAGCAAAAACGGAAATTGTAAACCTTTGGAAAACTTTATTGTTGACCGTCCGGGAGCGGCGGGGTATACTTTCAATCGTGACAAGAATCTTTTATACTGCGAGAGAGGACAACATGGAAAAGAAACTGACGACGTATCAAATGGCAGTCACGGCGCTGATGGCGGCTGTGATGTGTGTGCTGGGCCCCCTGAGCGTGCCCATCGGGGCCATCCCCATTTCGCTGACCAATCTGGTCATCTGCTTCAGCGCATGGCTGCTGGGGCCGAAGTTCGGCACGTTGAGCGTGGCGGTCTATCTGGCGCTGGGCGCTGTGGGTCTGCCGGTGTTCTCCGGCTACGGCGCGGGCCTTGCCAAGCTGGCGGGCCCCACGGGCGGCTATCTGGTGGGCTACCTGCTGATGGCGTTCATCGGCGGCCTGTTCATCGAGAAGAGCAACGGCAGCCCGGTGGTTTCCGGCATCGGTCTGGTGCTGGGCGACGCGGCCTGTTATGTGCTGGGCACGGCATGGTTCGTGTTCCAGATGCAGTGTGATCTGGGCTACGCGCTGGCGGTCTGCGTTTATCCCTTCATTGCACTGGACCTCGGCAAGATCGTGGTCTCCTGCATCGTCGGTGCGCTGATGCGCAAGCGGCTGATTCAGGCGGGCGTGCTGAAGCTGGCGTAACGAAAAGCGTTCTCCTTATATATAGTACGGCTCCTGTGCACGCGGTGCACACGGAAACCGGGCCTTTGCAATGCGGCAAGGACCCGGTTTTCTTTCTTTTACGACCGTTTTCGCGCGGGTACTTGACAACCGGACAAGAAGGTTGTATGGTTTTAAAGATGTTTGTGTGGGAACTTTAGGAAAGGAAATTTTCAGGAGGAAGAACGTGGCAGCAACCGTTTTGGAAACGCAAAAGAAAAAGACACGCTTGATGACGGAGGGCAGCATCTGGAAGAACATCCTGCTGTTTTCTGTGCCGCTGATCTTGGGCAACCTGCTTCAGCAGTTGTATAACACCGCCGACTCCATCATCGTCGGCAATTTCGTGGGCAGCAACGCGCTGGCGGCCGTCGGCTCCAGCGGCTCGCCCATTTTCCTGCTCATCGGCTTCAGTCAGGGCATCGCCGTGGGCGCGGGCGTCGTGGTGGCGCAGTACCTCGGCGCGAAGGACCGGAAGGAGGCGCAGGAGGCCGTCCACACCTCGCTGGCGCTGGCGGCGATCCTCGGCCTGATCCTGACCGTCGGCGGCATCCTCATCAGCCGCTCTCTGCTCACGGCCATGGACACCCCGGCGGAGGTGCTGGAAGACGCCGTGACCTATATGCAGATCTATTTCGGCGGTGTGCTGTTCAGCGTCGTGTACAACATGGCGGCGGGCATCCTGAACGCGGCGGGTAACTCCCAGCGGTCGCTGCTGTATCTGGGCATCGCGTCGGGTACGAACATCCTCCTCGACCTCGTGCTCATCGCGGGGCTGAAGATGGGCGTGGCCGGTGCGGCCATCGCCACTGACGTGAGCCAGCTCGTTTCCTGCGTGCTGTCGCTGGGCTTTTTGATGCGGGCGAACGACGACTACCGCGTGACCGCCAAGGAGATCAAGGTCCACAAGAAGATGGCTGCCCGCATCATCAAGGTGGGTCTGCCCACCGGCATTCAGAACATGGTCATCTCGCTGTCCAACATTCTGGTCCAAGCAGGCGTCAACGGCTACGGTGCCGCCGCCATGGCCGGTTTTGCGGCCTATATGAAGGTGGACGGCTTCAACATCCTGCCCATCATGAGCTTCAGCATGGCGGCCACCACCTTTGTGGGCCAGAACTACGGCGCGGGCAAGACCGACCGGGTGAAGAAGGGCATGTGGGTCACGCTGGGCATGGGCGTTGGCTACACCGTCCTCACCGGCGTGCTGCTGCTGGCCTTCCAGAACCCCATCATGCAGTTGTTCACCCGTGAGGCGGAGGTCGTGGCCTTTGGCTGCACCGCGATGCACTACTTCTGCCCCTTCTACTGGGAACTGAGCATCCTGCACAGCTTGGCGGGCACGGTGCGCGGCACGGGCAAGACCCTTCCGCCCATGGTGGTGCTGCTGGTTTCCCTTTGCGTGTTCCGCATCGGGTGGATCCGGTGGGTGCTGCCCTTCTTCCGCTCCATTGATGGCATCTTCATCCTCTACCCGGTATCGTGGGGGCTCGGTGCGGTGCTGATGATCCTTTACACATGGAAAGCAAATTGGCTGGAAACATAAAAACATTCAGGAAAAAACTGCCAAAAACCCCTTCGGGAATGAAAAAAATTACAATGGGGGGGGGGTAGAAACGCTGAAAAACAGTTGATTTTCGTAATTTTGGACCGTATAATAAAGGGCAAGAGCTATTTTTTCTTTTAATGAAAACGATTTCATCTTTTTACGGAAAAGAGGGTGCCCCCAATGGAAACAACGTATCCCGAAAAATGCGAACGCTATATCCAGAACCTGCGCAGGGTACGTGCACTCTCCAAACCAAAGTTTGCGCCGGAGACGGCCCCGGAGGCGCTGCTGGAAGAGATTCAGGACAACGCGGTGAGCTGCTTTGGGCTGATGCAGGAGAACAACGCCCTGCTGAATGAGCTGATCTATGTGCTGGACCCGAAAACGTTGACGGACGAGGAGATCACCGACCTCGAAGCCTTTGCAGGGCGGCTGTTCAACTTTGGCAACAGCGAGGACTGCGGCGTGGCCTACAAGATCCACAGTCTGCTGCTGGAAGCCGCCCGCTTCCGCGAGGACGACCGGATGATCGTGAAGGAGCTTTACTACAACGGGATCACCCTGCATTACCTCAACGTCCGGGATGACGAGCATGGGATCAATCTGCTGGAACCCCGCATCCATGCACACTTTATGGAAGCGGCCCACTATATCAGCAGGTTCGAGGAGATGGACACCGAGACGCGGAAATACATCATCCGCAGCCTCGGCAACATCCGTCTGACGGTCTCCCGCCAGACAAAGGCGGACTGCAAGCGGTATCTTGAGCTGTTCGACCGCGCCATGGGCATCATCGAGTCGCCCTACTATCAGGAGCTGGATCCGGACATCCCGTGGCAGCGGTTCATTTATGCCATGCACATGGATCAGATGACCTTGATGGCTTATCTGCGCCACCACGATGACCCTGTGGTAGCGGAACGAATGCTGAGATCGGCAGCCTACGTTTATGAGCACCAGAAGGCCAACAAGGGGGACGAATCCCGCTTGCAGAACTGGCGGGTGAATTACTTCTACCATGCGGCGCGCTACCATGCCGGAAAAGGCACGGCTCGTGCTGTGGTGGAAGTCCTGTTGGACATGATCGACCAGACCGGCGCACGGGATTACTCGCCGGACGGCATCAACCGCAATCTGACGGGTGCGGCTTATATCTTCTATTACGAAACGCTGATGACCGAGCAGGAGCGTACGGAGCTGGCAGACCGTATTGCAAAAGAACGGGAAGTTGCCCACCGCTATCTGGACGAGATGCCCAGCAATGAGTACCCCCGCGTGGCAAGCTTTGCCATCCGGGAGCTTATCATCGCACAATCGGACGCCAAGCAGTTTGATGTGCACACGGTGCTGGGCGGCATTCTCCTCGGCCATAAGCCTACCGATGTCCACTCCACCATGGTGGCCCACCTGACCAAGGCCCTCATCAGGCGGCTGATCGATACCGACCCCGCCGCAGTGGTGGGCCTGAAGGGCTGCAAGAATGTGGCCGAAGTGGCGGCGCGGAAGGCCGAACTGCTGGACACCGCCTACGAGTGTGGCCTGTATCACGACGTCGGCAAGAGCGCCGTCATCCTGAACATCGACAACAATGGCCGTCGTCTCATCGACGAGGAGTTTCAGGGCATCCAGACCCACCCGGCCATCGGCTGTGGGCTGCTACAGGAGGCCGGGTGCGGCAAGTACATGGCCCCGGCGGCCCTCTACCACCACCGCTTTTATAACGGCCAAGGCGGCTATCCCAAGGATGTGCCGCCCTGCCCGCCGGAAGTCAAGGTCATCGTGGATGCGCTGAGCGTGGCGGACTCGCTGGATGCGGCCACGGACAACATCGGCCGCTGCTACCAGATGGCCAAGCCTTTCCGCACGCTGGTGGGGGAGCTGAAAGCCCAGAGCGGCACCCGCTACGCTCCCAAAGTGGTGGCCCTGTTCGACGACGAGGATTTCTGCGCAGAGCTGGCGCAAAAGCTGGACGAGAGGCGCAAGGAGGTCTATTTGCAGGCTTACCACATCGGCAGAGAAAAATAAACCGTAAAACCTTCCATTTCCTTTGCAGATATGATACAATATCTAGCAAGAGTGCACAAGAAGAGCGGCACGCGCAGAGGGGTAAGAGATGGAAACGTTGCGAAACCTATTGTTATATGGCGGCGTCGAGCCGGATGTTTACAGGAACTGCCGGGACGAGCTCCGGAAGGAGAACAAGGCGAAGCTGGTGTTTTTCCTTTCCATCGCGATCTTGTTTTTACTGATCGCGATGATGATCTGCTGCATGGTGAAATCGCTGGCCGGGGGGTTCATCTCCTATATCGGGGCGCTGGCGGGCTGCCTTGCGCTGCTCTGCGTCACCCAGAGCTTTCCCGATGAATACATAGTGCTGACCATCTGCGCCGACGGCTTTCTGGCACTGTGTTACCTGCTGGGCATCTATCTGGGGTGTTTCATCTACGCCGACCAGCCTGCCACCTGCTTCCACATCCTTGCGGTGGTGCTGCCCATGCTCTTTACCCGCCCGGCCCTGTGGAACATCCTGCGCACCGCGCTGTACGAGGGCGTCTTCGCCTGCTGCGTGGTGACGTTCAAGACCCCGGAAGTGGCGGCCATGGATCTGATGAATGCGGGGCTGTTCGGGCTGATGGCCTGTGTGATCTCCACCTACTATGTCCGCGCCCTGACCGACAACGTGGTGGCGCGGTGCAAGCTGAAGGTCATCGCCGAGACCGACCTGAACACCCAGATCCCCAACCGCAACGCCTACGAGAACCACATGCACGAGTATCCCCTGCGCTGTGCCAACAGCCTGAGCTGCGTCTATGTGGACGTGAACGGGCTGCATGAACTGAACAACACCAAGGGCCACGACGCCGGTGACGTGATGCTCAAGATCGTGGCGCAGGAGATGGCCAAAATTTTCGGCCGCAAGGATACCTACCGCATCGGCGGCGACGAGTTCGTGGCCTTTGTGGTGGACACCGACCTCCGCCATGTCCGCGAGATGATGCAGACGCTGGAACAGGCCGTCGAGGCCCACGGTTACTCCGTGGCTGTGGGCTGCGCCACCTGCAGTGCCGGCGGCATCCAGATCGAAGCCCTCATCAAACAGGCCGAGACCCGGATGTATGACGCCAAAGATGAGCATTACCGCAGCCGGGGGATCCAACACTGACTTCACGATAAAAAAGCCCTGCTTTCGCAGGGCTTTTTTAGTTGCCATAAAGCTTCGGGATCTCCGTGCGGAACAGCTCCAGCATGGCCTTGAGGGGGGCGCTTTGGTAGGAGCCTCGCAGCGGAAAACTGCGAGGCTCCTTTGGCGTAAAAGCTCAACCAATAAAATTCACAAAGATAGGGCAGAGGACGGCGGTGAGAACACCAGCCACGGCGATGGACAGGCCGCTCATGGCACCCTCGACCTCGCCCATCTGGAGAGCCTTGCTGGTGCCGACGGCATGGGCGGAGGTGCCGATGCCCACACCCTTGGCGATGGGGTCGGTGATGTGGAAGACCTTGCAGACCGTCTCGGCCAGCAGATTGCCCGCGATGCCGGTGAGGATGACGATGGCACCGGTGAGGGCTGCGATGCCGCCCAGCTCGGCGGCAACGTCCATGCTGATGGCTGTGGTGACGGACTTGGGCAGCAGGGTGACGTACTGCTCGCGGGTCAGGTCCATGGCGACGGCCAGCGCCAAGGCACTGCCGAGACTGACCAGCGTGCCCACCGAGATGCCCGCGATGATGGCGGCGGCGTTCTCCTTGAGCAGGTCCCACTTCTCATACAGCGGGATGGCAAGGCTGATGGTGGCGGGCAGCAGCAGATAGCTGACCGGGGCCGCGCTGACCTTGTAATCGGCGTAGGAGATCTTCAGCACGCTGAGCAGGATGATGACGAAGATGCTGCCCAGCAGCAGCGGGTTGAAGAACGCCTTGCCGGTCACTTTGTTGATGAGGGTGCCCAGCGCGAAGGCGGCCAGCGTCAGCAGCACGCCCCACGCGGAGGAAGAAGCAAGAAACTCATTCAGCAGCGCTGTCATTTGCGATGGCCTCCTTTTTGGTCTGTTTGCGGCGGGTCAGCGCCTGTGTGGTGTGCCCGGCGGTCACAAGGACGAGGACCGTGACCGGGACGATGGCAATGACGATGGGCAGCAGCATATCGCCCATCTCCACCCAGAGCTCCATGACCCCGGCGGCGGCGGGCACGAAGAGGAGCGGGAAGATGCCAGTCAGGAACAGACCGACTTCTTTCACGTCCTCCAGCTTGACGAGGCCCAGCAGCAGCGCCGCCAGCAGCAGGATCAGGCCGTAGATGCTGGCCGGGACGGGCAGTGGCAGAACGGCGTGGCAGAGCTCACCGAGAAAACAGAACGCAAGGATGCGTGCGAACTGGAACAGATATTTCGTAAAAAATCCCCCTTTGGTAAAGCAGCTAAGTCAATAGTATAGCCCAAAAGGCCGGGCGGCGCAACGGTAATACTGGCTAAGAGTTTATGTCGATTCGACAAAAAACTGGATGTTCTGGGGAAGCGGCGGGGAATGGGAAGCCCAGCGGGAAATGGAACGCGGCCCGGCGGCGAAAAATTTTACAGAAATCCATGCCGGAGGGTTGCGCAGAGCGGGGCGTTCATTGTACAATAAACACGTTACCGAAAAATACGACACCATCGGCGGGGAAGAGTACCCCCGCCCGGAAGGAACAAGATATGAGCAAGACGAAGATTCGGGTGCTGGCGCTGGACTTGGACGGCACCCTGACCAATGACGAAAAGATCGTTACCCCCCGCACCCGCGCGGCGCTGGATGCCGCGGCGGCGCAGGGTGTGACCATCGTGCTGGCATCCGGCCGGCCCACGGCGGGCATCACCCCGCTGGCAAAGGAGCTGGGGCTGGACAAAAAAGGCGGCTGCATCCTCGCCTACAACGGCGGCAAGATCGTGGACTGCGCCACCGGCGAGGCTCTGTACCAAAAGCAGCTGGCCCCGGAGTTCGTGCCCCAGCTGTGCAAGTTTGCAGCCGCGCAGGATGTGGCCATCCTGACCTATGACGATCACGGCATCGTCTGCGAGCGGGACGGCGACGAGTGGGCCCGGAAGGAGTGCGTGACCACCAAGTTGGAGATGTACCATGTGGACGATCTGGCTTCCTACGTGGATTACCCTATCTGCAAGATGCTCATTACCGTGGACCCCGCCCGCCGGGACGCCGTCTGCGAAGCGGGCAAGGCGCAGTTTGAGGGCCGCATCGACCTTTACCCCTCCAGCCCCTTCTTCATCGAGGCGGTGCCGCTGGGCGTGGCGAAGGACGTCAGCCTTGGCGCACTGCTGGACCGGATGGGCCTGACCCGCGAAAACCTGATGGCCTGCGGCGACGGCCTGAACGACCGCTCGATGATCGAGTTCGCGGGGGTGGGCGTCGCCATGCAGAACGCCGAGGACGCCGTGAAGCAGGTGGCCGACTACGTGACCGCCGCCGACAACAACCATGACGGCGTGGCCGAGGCCATTGAGAAGTTTATTTTACAGTGAGAGGACACACGAATGCCGCAGCGCAATCTGGTTTTATTTGATTTGGAGTGGAACATCGGCTACCAGCCGTATACGTTCAATTATCATGGGGTGCAGCAGACCTTCCGGGGCGAGATCATCGAGATCGGCGCGGTGAAGATCGACGAGGACGGCAATGTCCTCGATACCTTCTCCATCCATCTGCGCCCCCGCATCTTCCGCAAATTGCAGCACCACATCGCCAAGGTCACCGGCCTGACGCAGGAAGACCTTGACAACGGCGACCCCATCGTGCAGGGGCTGCGCCGGTTCATGCAGTGGTGCGGCCCGGGCGCCGAGTTTGCCGAGTGGGGCATGGACGACGTGCCGGTGCTCAAGCAGAACCTTTACCTGTGCAATCTGGACGAGAGCCGCCCGACGGTCTGGTACGACCTGCAGCAGGTCTTTTTACGGGAGCACCCCCGCAAGGAGGGCGAGGGGATGACACTGGAAAGTGTTGTGACCCGGCTGGGCATCCCCATGGACCGCCCCTTCCACGATGCCTTGTCGGACACCCTCTACACCGCCGATGTCTGCCGCAAGCTCCACCTGCGGGAGGGGCTGGCTGCCTACCCCACCGAGGACGAGGCCCTGCGCCAGAGCCTCTGCCAGACGCCGGGGGACTACCGGGACTTCAAAATCTTCCGGGGCTACGTGGAGCAGTACGCATGGCGGGTGGATCCGGAGATCAGCAGAGCCCAGTGCCCGGTCTGCGGGGCTGACCTTACGCCGGACGACATCTGGCTGAAGCGGGGCAGCAACAGCTGGTACACGCTGGCCCAGTGCCCTCGCTGCGCCGGGACCGGCAGCGAGGCCGGAAAGGGTGTGTTCCAGCGCTACAAGCTGGCCCGGCGGGACGGGCTGCACTGGAGCTTCGCCCGCTGCGTGCAGATGCCCACGGCGGAGCATCTGGCCCGCTGGGAGAAGATGCGCGCCCAGCAGATCGAGCGGATGCAGGCCCGCGCGGAGAAGCAGACCGCCGAAAAAGCAGAAAACTGATCGCCATCGTGCAGGAAAACTGCCCCCTGTTTCGTAATGGAAAGTATACGTCCAGCCGAAAAAGCGAAAAAATTGCAGAAAATTTCATAGCTCTTTCATAGGTTCTGGATATACTAGTAGAAACAAAAGAGAGGGGATACACGATGGAATTTTTGCACCAGCTGGGAACGCTGGAATTCTGGAGGACGCTGTTGGACGGATTCGGGGATCTTGGGCCCCTTGCGCCCATCACGCTGGCCATGGTGGAGTCGTTTTTTCCGCCGCTGCCCCTCATCGCCATCGTGGCGCTGAACGTGGCGGTCCACGGCGGTTTTCTGGGCTTTGTTTACAGTTGGATCGGCGTCTTGCTGGGCGGTACGCTCATGTTCCTGCTCTGGCGGCGGGTGGTCAAGCGCTTTTTCTGGAAAGTCGCCAGCCGCTCCGAAAAGCTGGAAAAGGCCCAGCGGTGGGTCAGCCGGCTCGACGTCGCATCCCTGTTCATGCTGTCGGTGCTGCCCTTCACGCCGTCGTCCTTCATGCACTTCGCCTTCGGCATCTCCGATTTTGACGAGAAGCGCTACCTCATCACGATGCTGCTGGGCAAAGGCGCCATGGTGGCCATGATGGCCCTCTTCGGCCAGTCCCTCGTCAGCTCGCTGAAGAACCCGGTCTACCTCATCCTCGCCGTCGTCCTTTGGGGCGGGATGTACTGGGCCAGCAAGCAGTTCTGCAAAAAACACGATATCTGAAGAAAAAACTCCTCTGCCGAAAAGCAGGGGAGTTTTGCTATATCCGAAGCGCTTAGCCCTCGTAGCCCAAGGCCGCCGCCATGACGGCTTTGATGGTGTGCATCCGGTTCTCGGCCTCATCAAAGACGATGCTCTGGGGGCCTTCGAAGACTTCGTCGGTCACTTCCATGGCGTCGCGGCCGAACTTTTCGCCCATTTCCTTGCCCACGGTGGTCTTGTGGTCGTGGAAGGCGGGGAGACAGTGCATGAAGACGGCATCCGGGCCGGCCAGTGCCATCAGCTCCTGATTGATCTGGTAGGCGGAAAGGTCGTGGATGCGCTCGGCCCAGACCTCCACCGGCTCGCCCATGGAGACCCAGACGTCGGTGTAAAGGACATCGGCCCCCTTGGCGGCCTTGGCGGGGTCCTCCTCAAAGGTCAGGGTCGCGCCGGTCTCGGCGGCGATGGCCTGACACTGGGCGATGAGAGCCGGGTCCGGCTGGTACTTCTTGGGGGCACAGGCGGTGAAATGGAGGCCCATTTTGGCGCAGCCCACCATCAGGCTGTTGCCCATGTTGTAGCGGGCGTCGCCGAAATAGACGAAGCGGATGCCCTTCAGCTTGCCGAAATGCTCCCGGATGGTGAGGAAGTCGGCGAGGATCTGGGTGGGGTGGAACTCGTTGGTCAGGCCGTTCCAGACCGGCACCCCCGCATAGCGGGCGAGGTCCTCTACGATCTGCTGGCCGTAGCCCCGGTACTCGATGCCGTCGAACATCCGGCCCAGCACGCGGGCGGTGTCGGCGATGGACTCCTTTTTGCCGATCTGGCTGCCCGACGGGTCGAGGTAGGTGACCTCCATGCCGAGGTCATGGGCAGCGACTTCGAAGCTGCAGCGGGTGCGGGTGGAGGTCTTCTCGAAGATCAGCGCGATGTTCTTGCCGCGCAGGGCGTCGTGGCGGACGCCCGCCTTCTTCTTGGCCTTCAGGTCGGCTGCAAGATCCAGCAGCTCCTCGATCTCGGCGGGGGTGTAGTCGAGCAGCTTCAAAAAGCTCCGGTTTTTCAGGCTCATTGTATAATTCCCTCTCTATACATCAAAATGTGAATATTTATGCTGATAAATCTATTATAATGGGCAACGGCAAAAATTGCAATACCCTGTCGGATATGCGACCCTGAAAATGCTGCCTTTCCCCATTCTGGCAACAGGAGAGAGGTGAGCCGCATGGCAAGAATCCTGACAGATGTCTGCCTACCTCTGGTATAGGTAATCTGGCGCAAAAGTCAAGCGGGAATGCAAAAAAATCACATCTTACAGCTCCAGCTCTGTCTTCCGGCCGCTGGGGGTGTAGGGGGTGAGGCGGACGCCCGCCTTTTTGAACATGAACCGCGCGGCGACGCTGGAATCGGAGTCGTGGTACTTGTCGCCGTAGTACACCACCTCCGAGATGCCGGACTGGATGATGGCTTTGGCGCACTCGTTGCAGGGGAAGAGGGTCACATACACCCGCGCCCCCTTGAGGTTGTTGTGGGCGCTGTTCAGGATGGCGTTCAGCTCGGCGTGGCAGACGTACATATATTTGGTGTCCAGCGGCTCGCCCTCGCGGTCCCACGGCATCGCGTCGTCGTCGCAGCCGATGGGCATACCGTTGTAGCCCAGCGAAAGGATCTTGTTTTCCGGGCTGACGATGCACGCACCCACCTGACTGCTGGGGTCCTTGGAGCGCATGGCGGTGAGCAGGGCGATGCCCATAAAATATTCATCCCAATTGATATAATCGGTGCGTTTCATTGAACGTGTCCTCCCTCGGTCATTCGTTTGGGCCTATTGTACCATGTCAACCGACGTTTTACAATCAATTTTCGCCGTTCCCGGTCAAAATGCACAAAAGCGGGACGGCAAGTTTGGCGGGCAAAGGAAAAGAATTTTCGGGCAACCTATTTGAAATTCGCTTAGAGTGTGGTATTATCTTTGTAAAATATGCCACAAAAACGGAGAGAACGCACTCCGTGCGGCGGAAAGAGGGAAAAACCGATATGAAATACGCAAGCAACAACATCCGCAATATCTTGATTGCAGGCCATGCCGGCAGCGGCAAAACGACGCTGACTGAGGCATTGGTCTATTTTTCGGGCGCAGCAGAGCGTATGGGCCGTGTGGAAGACGGCACCACGATTTCGGACTTTGACCCTGAGGAAGCAAAGCGCAAGGCCAGCCTGTCGGCGTCGGTGGTGCCCGTGGAGTACGAAGGCATCAAGTACAACCTGATCGACGCGCCGGGCCTGTTCGATTTCGAGGCCGGTGAGTATGAGGGCATCCGGGCCGCCGAGAGCGTGCTGGTGGTGGTGTCCGGCCGCAGCGGCGTCACCGTCGGCGCGGAAAAGGCTTTCCAGCTGGCTCGTAAGAACGGCAAGGCCACCATGGTCTTCGTCAGCAAGTGCGACCTTGAGAACGCCAACTACTTCAAGATCCTTGAGGATATGAAGATCAAGTTCGGCTCCACGGTCTGCCCCTGCGTCGTGCCCGCCAAGCTCGACGACGGCACCCCCGTGTACATCAACCTGTTCAGCCAGAAGGCCTTCAAGTACGAGGGCGGCAAGCAGATCCAGGT
>ENA-USTZ01000502-USTZ01000502.1-human-gut-metagenome-genome-assembly--contig:-NODE-502-length-18180-cov-33.863669_pt1 | contig 18180 bp, 17 predicted proteins | sample MGYA00250049_ERZ773375 | MGnify/ENA primary metagenome ERZ773375 (study PRJEB29103, sample SAMN06111956) | human gut metagenome | biome: human gut; feature: ankylosing spondylitis patient; material...
CGCCTGATATACAGGCAAAATCTGCTGGTAAGCGATGCGGTACAGTCGTTCGGCATCCGCCTCCTCAGCAGGCAGCAAATCATCTTCATTGCAGAATTTCACCAATACGATAACCGACTTGCCATCAGCACCTTCCAGCGCAGCAAAGGTGGAAGGCAGCATGGCAACCGAGCGCTTCACGCCCTCCACGCCGTCTGCATCCGTAATGTTTCCGAATTTCAGCATCAGGATACCGTTGCACGCCTTCATCTTCAGGTTGTTGTTTTCATCTTTGGCGAATTCAGCAGCGGGGTAGATGTGCATCCATGTTGGCATATCCTTGTAATACTCGTAGCCGCTTTCCATATAGAGCACGGATTCGCGGAAATGGGTAACAGTAAGTCTGCTGTCATCTTTTGCGATACGTTGCAGCAACTTCTCCATCGTCTTGGTGCTGACGAGGAGCTGCTTCTTGTTGTTTGTATGAACTATAGTTATCTTCATTGGATATATTGATTAGGATGTTTCTTTGTTAACTATTAACCATAAACTGTCAACTATAAACTTTAAAATCTTATCTGCGTTGCCCAAAGTTCGGTTGGTAAATTGGGCACTCGTTTCCCGTTGTACGGGCAATGGCTGCCCGTCACTTGTTCTCTAGTAGCCCGTCACGTGTTCACCGGTAGCCCGTCACGTGTTCTCTGTGGGACCGCTTAAATGGCATGGCTGGAACATCTGGAGGGCAGAGAAGAAGATTAGCTTTTAGTGAAATCAATCTCTTCTGCGAAATGGTCGAATTCAACATTTTTATATCCATATCTGGCGAAGAGCTGTTTGATATATGCCTGTTGTTCCGGCAGGAGTTTCAGTTGTCCCAGTTTGTAACGGTAGTATTGTCCTTTGCTGCCGAGGTAGTCTCTCATTTCGGCGCGCAGTGCAGGAGCGTCTTTCACTTTCATTTCGGCAAAGAGTTTGTCGAATCCCCATGCCATTTTCACGACACGCAGCGGAGCGAAGTACTTACAATTCCCGTTTTTCAGGGCATTTGGGAAGATGGCATCCCCTCTATCTGTCTTCTCGTTTTTATAGAGACCGGATAGATAGTGGATACATTTGTTTTTCATCGGACATGGTTCGGTGAAACAGTAGGTGATGTTGCTAGGTACGTTTCCGTACTCAAAAGCCTTTTTCAGTAATTCCTTTTCATCCATGTTTCTTAAGTATTAAGAATAAAACATTCTGTTTTACTAAACGCAAAAACATCCTGTTTATTGCCTTATAAATGCTATTATTATCACTTCATAAAGCATTTTTTTTCGATGCAAGCAAGAAATCATGATACTTCTAGCTAGTTTATGATACTTCGATGATACTTCTCCCTTCATTTTTAGAGAAGTATCATTCGTGATAAAATTCTGTATATTAATGATATAATTCTTATTCTACACCGAAAAATGAGACTTTGATACTTTTTTCGAGAAAAAAGATTTATACGTGCGTATGATTGTTGGTTCTTTATCGCTTGAGAACTTCTTTCTAAATTTCATTATAGCCTCATCCCTTTTGTTGGAAGAATCATGCTCCGCAGACGCCCTCCTTTTCTCCACAGTTCCCCCTCACATAACTTTTTTCGAAACTTTTTTGCTAAAAGTTTTGTAGATTCGATAATATTTGTTACTTTTGCGGTGTCATACCTTGCTGAAAGCTCCATATGGGCAAAGGCGGGGTGGACATATATACATAAAGGCGTAACTGTACGCTTTGGTTTTGACGTATCTGAATCTCGCAAATTCAATCTATCTGTCAAAAACAAAGCAACGGGAACGCCTCATGGGGTGTATCATATATACAACCCTTATTAGCTTGTGGCATTTTTGCAATGAGCTAAGGGGGTGTACTATATACTTACATCGGCGTGGGGCTTTCAGCGTTGCTCGTTTCGGCAGATAGGGCAATGCGAGAGCCTAGATACGTGGAACGAGCGGCAGACTGGCTCCACGTTTTTTTTGTATATGTAACCTACTAATATAAACTTACCAAAATGGGGTCTTTTGGATAAAAATGATATTTATGCAAAATAAGGCTAAGATTATAATACCTTTAGTTGTATTAGTGATTGTCATTGTTGCTATAGTAACATGTACGGGAAATAGTAGTATTTTCGTGCAATGGGAACCTGTTGCTATTCAAAAAAGCAATAATCCTGTAAAATTGAAAGTTTACATAGAGAATTCTGGTAGTATGGATGGATATATGAGACAAAAATCAGAGTTCAAAGATGCAGTGAAAAGTTATGTAAATGCGCTTGACTTGCAAGTGGATACTACAGAACTATATTATATCAATACGCAGATTTCTTCATTTAAAGCAGATATTGCTAATTTAGAGGAGGCTTTAAATCCTGCGAGTTTTGCAAAATGTGCAGGTAGTAGAAGTAATTCTGATATTGCAGATATGTTAAGCAATATTGTAATGCAAACGGGGGATAATAGTGTATCTATGTTTATTTCTGATTGTATATTAGATGTGCCTCAAGGTGATGCAGTTAATTTCTTTGGGGTAAAACAGACTAACGTAACTCGATCATTTACTAAAGCTTTACGTAAACATCCAAAGTTAGGAGTAGAAATCATTAGGTTGTCTTCTTCTTATCAGGGTATGTATTATTATGCTAAGGGATGTGAACCTATCGATTCAAAACGACCTTATTATATTTGGATGATAGGTAATAAAGATTTGTTGGGTAAACTTAATAAGAAGGTTGCTTTGACTACTATACAGCATGGTTATGATAATTATGTTGCATTTTCTTCAACAACTAATGTGCCTTTCGATATTGCAACTTCATTGAAGAAAAACAAAGTAAAGGGTAATCTTAATGTCAAGGGTCAGTATGTTTTTGAATTTATGGTTGATATGTCAGAAACTCTTCAAGAGGAAGGTACATTGATGTCTTCAAGAAATTATGTTTCCAGAACAGGTAGAAATGTTAGTGTAAGTAGTGTGGAGAAAGTAAAACAGAGCTCTGAATACACTCACATTTTGACATTGGCCATTTCAAAAAATACTAAGCCATGTTCAGAAACCATTTCTTTTGCACCTCCAGCTATGCCAACTTGGGTAGATGAGGTAAATGATGATAGTGGTAGCGATATTCGTAAAAATATGAATAAAACAACAGGTATCAAATACTTGATAAAGGGAGTAAGTGATGCTTACAAGGATTATACAAACTTGGCTACAATCGATTTTAGAATTAAAAACAATTAAAACTTTTATATTATGGGAGAATTCTTTGGCAGTATTTATTGCTGGTTCGAAGATGTGTTCGGACTTGAATTGGCTAATTACCTTTGGGGTAATGTGTCACCAGACCAACAGACAAACATGTATGTGCCTATAGGTTTTACTATGTTGGTTGTTTCGTTGTTGGTTTGTTTGTTGTATTATTATATTATTGACCATCCTAAATTGGCAAAATGGTGGGGCTGGCTGATATTTTTAGGTAGTAATGCTATAGCTAATTTCTTGATAGGATGGCAATGGGTACTTCGCCATTACTATCTTGGTTATATGGTAGGTATAGATTCTTCTACAAAAAAAAACTACGATTTGAATATCTCTGATGGGGATATGCTGTGTTTTGGTTTTGCCAATATGTTGTTGGCAATATTGGTATTTGGTATATTATCTTTATTAATGAAATGGTGGAGTAAGAATTCTTCTAATTCTCCATTCTAATCGATTTTGGTATGGCAAAATTATATATATTTGGTATTGGTGGAACGGGAGCACGAGTGCTCCGTTCCTTGACAATGATGTTGGCTTCAGGTGTACAACTTGGGCAAGACGAGATTGTGCCAATTTTTATTGATCCAGATGAGTCTAATGCAGATTTGTCAAGAACTGTGGATTTAATGAATCTATATTCACGAATTAGACAAGATCTAACATTTGCCTCTTCCAACAATAATAAATTCTTTAGAATTTCTATCAATCAGGAACTTCCTGGCTTTAGATTGCAGATTAAAGATACAGATGATAAGAGCTTCCAGAAGTTTATGGATGTTTCTACGATGAGTAGAGAGAACCAAGCTATGGTGAAGTTGCTCTTTTCGGAAAAGAATCTCAAATCGAAGATGGATGTTGGTTTTAAGGGAAACCCAAATATTGGAAGTGTTGTCCTAAATCAGATAGTCAACTCTGACGATTTTGATACTTTTGCAAATGGTTTCTCGGCTGGAGATAAAATATTTATCATTAGTTCTATTTTTGGAGGTACAGGAGCAAGCGGATTTCCGCTCTTGTTGAAAACATTGAGAACTGGTAATTCTTTTCCGAATTTTCAGACAATCAATGATGCGGAGATTGGAGCGGTAACAATATTGCCTTACTTTAAGCTTAAGCCAAGTGATGAAAGCGAGATAGATTCTTCAACTTTTATTTCTAAGACAAAGTCTGCTTTGGCTTATTATGAGGATAATATTAGTAAGAATAATCAGATAAATGCTCTTTATTATTTGGGTGATGATGTTCAAAACATTTATGAAAATTACGAGGGTGGAGTAGAACAGAAGAATGATGCTCATCTAATAGAGTTTTTGGCAGCAACTGCTATTGTTGATTTTAGTAAGAATTCATATCCAACAACGGTAAACAAGGAGCTGGGTATAAAAGAAGAGGGCGATACCGTATCTTTCAATTCGTTCTATGAAGGAATTACTGAAATGGTAAGATGCCCATTGACTCAATTTGTGCTAATGTCAAATTGCTTCGTGCATCGTTGGAATACAATTAGTACAAGTGAATTGGCTGCAAATGGAAAAGTTTCTGGTTTTAACGAGGATTTGTATCGTTCTCAGTTTGTCGGTAGCTTGAAGGAATTTCAGGGTAGATTCTTGGCTTGGCTCACTGAAATGAAGGACAATAAGAGATCATTAGACTTGTTTAACTTGAAATGTGGAGACAAGCCTTTTGATGTTGTTACGAATGTCACTCCTCGTAAAGTTACAAGTTTGAAGTCCAACTACAGTTTGTTTATTGACCGAATCAATGGGCAAGTTGGTAAACTGGGAAGTAAGGATGTCAAGGATAAGCTTATCGAGATTTATTATTTAGCAACAAAGCAATTAGCAAAAGAAAAATTTGATTTTTAGTTATGTCAAAGGTTTTTAGATTATATAAAAATGGTGATAATACTTTCACCGATTGGCATGAGAGTGCTTCTTTTCCATACAGTTCTGAGAATCGAGATGGAAAGAATGGTATAGATGATCCTGATGGGGCTTCTTCAAAGAATGAAATTACATCAATTCCTTCTCCATTTGCCCGAATAGATCTGGTAAAGACAGCTTTTGTGCGTGTTTGTCAACCTGATGTGAACACCAAGATAATTAATCTTGATGGAAATACTATTTTCCATAAGATGGTATCTGATACGCTTGATGTTGGTGAGATATTTTTTTATATAGATAAATATTCTGATAAAATTGAAATTGTAAAATGGGATTCTGTAGCTATGATTTCTTTGTTGGAGAATTCCGATAAGGAAGGTCATCGCTATTTAGCAGATGCGCTGCGAAAGTACATGGTGTCTGATGCTAAGGCTTATAATTTTAATCAATTACAGGATATCTATATCTTGAATTATAAGAATGGTTTGAATGAATTGGATATAATTGGTGCAACATCGCCAAGAACTATATTCTTTTGTACGGCTAATAGACTTGAGGATGTTTCCAAAGAGATCAATTTTGGACAGGATAGACCTTTTGACTCTGATTTTCAACCATTATATAAGCGTGATAAGGACTATATTAAAGCTTGGTTTGTTTTGGCTAAATCAATTCCTGATTTTGCTGACTTATTTCCTGAAGTGTATGAATACCTTCAGATGACATTGAAAAAGTTGGATGTGAACTTCAGAAATGAGTTAAAGGGCTTAACAAGCTCAGATCCTTTGGCTAAGAGTAATATTCAAGTCTCTGTAAATCAGCAGACAAATATTGTAGAGGTGTTAGGTTATCCGATACTGAAAAAGTTGAATGAGCCAATAAAGGGCAGCGACTTTGAGATTGTTTCTAAGGTTAAGTTGGAACAGATGCCTTTGGTGCTCCCTGTGGAATCGGGTAATATGTATGCAAATCTTCATTACACTACAGCTTTGTGGGGTAAGGATAATCGTGCTAGTTATTTTGATAAGCAGGATGATTTAAATCAGAGACGTTTGCCAAATGACGGAACCATATATCCTTATTTGACGATTGGTGATTTCTTGGAAGATACAATCATTCAAGTACCTCATAGTTTGAACAAAAAAAGTTTCTTTGATGGAAATTACGATGGAACTCCTAATGTTGAAAAAAGCTACTTGTTGCCATTAAAGAGACGCTTCTTTGAGTTTTTCTCATCTGTAGATTTGCAGAATCCTTTAGTAGATGGTTCTCCTATGATTAAGATGGAGAACATCAATGATATGAGCGTAAAGGTATATTTGCGTATTCCTATAAAGGGTAATAGCAATGTAAAATATGTGGAATATACGAAGTTGTATTATGGAGAAGGCAATGCGGCTAATCCAAGTCGTAACGAGGGGGCAATAGTTGAGGCTGATTTTACAGGCTTCTTAATGCCTAATGTCATGTTTGCAAACCCAAATGAAGCATTGTATAAGATAGGCTGTGTAAGTACATATAGTCGTAAATTTCAATTCTCATTTTATAAAGGTGTGAATAAATTGAGTGTGACTCATGCTTGTAGAAATAAGAATGGAGAGGATTTTTATAAGGCTGTAACTTATACATTGTATAAGGAGAACTTTGATTATATTGTTCTTACGGATGCAAATAATAACCAAGGTGTTCTTGTGCCAATATTTGCCCAGCAAAGAGGTACGGAACAATTTAAGTTTGCGGTTGATTTAGGAACTTCCAACACTCATGTGGAAGTTATGAAAAATGGAGATTTAGAACCACATACATTTGCCTATGACGTAAAAGACAGTCCTATGGTGAAAATGTTTGAAACTTCTCCTAATGCAATTCAAAACTTTTTGCAGGTTCATGAAGAGCTTGAGGAATATGATTTTCTGCCATTTATTCTTGGTGAAGAATCTATGTTTAAGTTTCCAACAAGAACTGTACTCTCTCATGCCAAGGGTGTGGATTGGAACAACGTAATATTGCCTTATGAGTTGGTGAACATTCCATTTGCTTATAATAAGCGTATGTCTAATGCTTACAATGATACCCCAAAAGATAACATAAAATGGGGAAAGGGGCAGGAACAACGTTATATTTCTGTCTTTATTGATTGTTTGATGCTGATGTTGCGCAATAAAGTTGTCATGAATGGTGGTAATTTGCAGCAAACGGATATCACATGGTTTTATCCAATCAGTATGTCCCCAAAGCGAGTAAATTTGATTCGAACAACATGGAACAATGCATATCATAAATATTTTGGAAATGGGACAACTAAGTCTATGACAGAGTCATCGGCTCCTATCCAATATTTCTTCCGTCAAAATGCCACTGCAACCAATTTGGTTAGTATTGATATTGGTGGAGGTACTACGGATATTGCTTTTGCCAAGAATGGAGAATTGCAGAATGTTACATCTTTCAAGTTTGCTTCTAATGACCTATTTGAAAGCTCATTGGATGAAAGCCTTCATAATGGAATTATTGACTACTTCAAGAAAGTGGTGGAAGATAGAATAAAGGATATTGATGAACTGAAGAAGATTTTGGATACCAATACTAAACCTTCGAATATAGCCTCTTTCTTCTTCTCTTTGCCGGAAAATCCTGCTGCTGCAAATTTGGATAGAAGCGTAATTGATTTTGACGTGCTGTTGCGTGATGATGAGAACTTCAAGATAGTCTTTATCATTTTCTATACAGCTATAATATACCACATTGCCCAGATATTGAAGTTGAAGAGTATGCCTATGCCTCGTCATATTTCATTTAGTGGAAACGGAAGTAAAATCTTGCGTGTTATCACACCTGAGAATCGATTGTTGGCAAAGTTTACTTGTAAGATATTTCAATTGCTAGGTGTTGATGGTACTGAGGGTAAGTTGGAAATACTCGGCTTAGGAGATGCTGCGTCTTCTCCAAAGCAGGCCACTTGCAAGGGTGCTTTGGTAACTAATCAACCTTTGGATGAAGATAGGGATAAGGTGGTGATTCTGAAGGGCGATGGTACTTCTTTTGTTGGTAATGATGACACTTATGATTCGATAAATGCCAACTATATCAGCAAGACAAAAGAGGCCGTGGTGAAATTCTTTGAGTTTACTTTAGATAAATTGAATAAAGAGTTTAACTTTGATGAAAATTTTGGTGTAACTCCCGAATCTTTGTCTTTAGCAAAAGATGTTTGCAAAGAAGATATTGACACATTCATCAATCGTGGTATGACTTTAGCAAAAGAGGACTCCAATGGGCAAGAACGAATAAGCGAGACTTTGTTCTTCTATCCAATAAAGGGTGTGATGAATGTTCTTTCCGGAGTAATAAACAAAAGTTTAACTAATGAAGATAATTAATAATGAAGAAAATACTATTGATAATAGTTGCAAGTATAACTTTGTGTGCTTGCGATAATGGTAGATTTCTGCCAAATAGTCTGCCAAAGCCATCTGTCGAGAAAACGGACAGTGACTCTGTTGATTCGAAAGATTTGGCAGCTTTACAGCAAATATGCAGAGATATGAAAAATTCAATACGAGACAATAGTTATCGTCTTGAATCAGTAGAGCAATCCTTGAATGAATCCAATAAAGAATTGGAAAGTAAGGTAGACAAACAGTTGGTTTATGTGTTGTTGGCAATAAGTTTGTTGCTTTTGGTGTTGGTTATGGTTTCCTTATGGGAAATTCTTAAATTGCAGAAAAGTAAGGAGAAAATCAAAGATAAATTGATATTCCTTGAAAATGCAATTAATAGACTGAAAGATGAAGGCGCTACTAATAATAGAGCAAGTAGTCGTATAGTATATGATTATCAAGATGATATCGATTATCTGAAAAGACAGATTGTTGCACTGAAAGAGAATGTTAATAAGGAAAACGTAAGTAAGGGAAATCGTACTTATGGACCAGAATCAGAAAGTAAAAAAGCTCCTGCGTCAGTCAATGATGTAAAGAGTGGCTATTTCGGTTTTAACGATGATAGGGGAATCATAGGTAAGGTCTATACATCGGCAACAGAAGAGGCGTTTTTCAAATATTATGCCAAATCAGATAGTTTGGCTGAGTTTGAACCTCTTTCTGTTAAGCGAATAAAGTCTATTTCTTCGATTCGTAAAGCAATAACCATCTTAGAGGGTTCTTTGCAAGAAGCTACAGAACTTAGTGTAGTAAAGCGTGGACAGGCTGTTCAAAGAGAACAACATGGGCAGAAATACTGGCAAGTAATACAACCAGCGGAAGTTAAATTAAAATAGTTGATAAGTATGAAATTTGTAGTTCCTATAATTGTTTTAGGTATAATTGCGCTTCAGTTCTATTTCTTTGTAAAGAACTTAAAGCGTATGCATCAGTTCCGAGACATCTTTATGAAAAAAGGTACTTGGGACATATCACATGACAGAGACTCTGGTTTTGTCAAAGGAATATATGGTCAAGGAAATATAATATTCTCATCGATCAAGGATTCCATCAACAAGTATTTGAACAATAGTGTTGGTTCAGTCATAGACTATAATTTGTTAAAGGATGCTGTTGATAGGCATTGTGAAACGGTAGAAGAGGATATATCTACTCAAACACCTGTACCATTGTATTGTGGACTCGCTGGTACAATGTTAGGTGTTATCATAGGTCTTGGTTCTTTGTTGTTTACTGATAGTATAACATCTCTGATGACCAATTCGTCAGCTCAACAGTCTGCTTTTTATTCTGCAGCTGATGGTGTGAGCGATTTGCTTACGGGTGTAGCTTGGGCAATGGTTGCTAGTATCTTTGGTATTGGTCTTACAACATTAAATTCCTTGCTCTTTAAAAAGTGTAAATTGCAAGAGGAAAGTGGTAAAAATGAATTTTTGGCATGGATGCAATCTGTGTTGTTGCCAGAGTTACCATCCGATACTTCTGATGCATTGAATAAGTTGGTGAAGAATCTGAACCGATTTAATAATACTTTCTCTTCAAATACTCAAGAATTGGGAGGGACTCTTTCTAAAGTAAATGAGTCTTATAAGTTTCAGGCAGACATCATCCAGAAAGTTCATGATATGGATGTCATGAAAATGGCTACAGCGAATGTCAATGTATTGAAAGAATTGAAGGGATGTACTGAAAAATTGGAGGATTTCCAGTATTATCTGAATAGTGTAAAAGGATATACTACTGCTATAGAAAAGTTTAATGAGCAATTCTTTGCAGAAAGTGATCGTTTGCATGTCCTTGAGGAAATAAGAGATTTCTTCATTCGAAATAAGGCTGAGATAGCAAAGAATCTGACAGACGAGACAGATGCTTTAAAGACGGCTCTTAAAACTTTGCAGAATACTTCTGTAACCAATATGGCTGAATTGGAAAAGGTCTTGACTGATGAGGTTGATACTTTTAAAACGATTAATAAGCAGTTGCTTGATCAGTTCACTAGTCAGTTGGAGGCGTTCCCAAAGATGAATAAGAATTTGGAAGCTATTTCGCTGATACCTTCTGCTTTGACTGCTTTAGCTAACAAAATTGAGAAAAATAACTCGATTGCAATAGAGAAGATAAATAAAAAGGTAGAGAGAATCGAATTCTTGGCTACGACAACACCTGAAGGAAGTCGTAAAGAAGCAAGATTCCCTGCATGGGGAAAGTTGTTATTGGTAATGTGTGCTATTATGTTCTTTATCTCTTCTTTATTCATGGGGTATTGTTCTTATAGAATCATGAGTGATACAAGTGTCATTAGAAATGCTAATTCTCTTGATGAAGAAATGGTTGATTCTGTTTCTGATTCTTTATCGCATGTGGTAAAGCAAGAATCTGTTGATACTGTGGCTCAGCTGAAGCAAAATATAGTAAATAATAGAAAGGGTAATGTAGAATGAAACAAAAAGAGTCTTTCTTTTGGACAAGTTACTCTGATTTGATGACTAGTTTGTTCTTCATTATGTTGGTCCTTTTTGTTCTGGTGATTGTATTGTTGCATAAACGAATGGAAGCAACTGAGCGAGAATTGGCAGAAATCAAACTTGTTCAGAAATCGACAGAGGATTTGAGTAAGCAGTACTTTGAATATAATCCTTTTTATAAAAAGTATGTGCTTAAGGTGCATTGCTTTTTCGAAGAATTGCATTATGATATAGAAGAGTTGCCGGATGATACAAAACAGCAATTAGGGGCTGCTGGTGTTGAGATTCAAAAGTTCTTATCTAAACATAATGATAATAAGTATCTGTTAATCATTGAAGGACAAGCATCGAAAAACTCAGAGGCATGGACTGATCGTAATTATGATTTGAGTTTTGAGAGAGCTTATTCCTTAATGAAGTATTGGAAGGATGTATGTGGTATTAATTTTGGAAAAAACTGTGAGGTTCAAATTGCTGGTAGTGGAGATGGAAGATATAATATTGAAACAATGCGTGATAAAATGTATGAAGTCAACAATCAGCGTTTTTTGATTCACATTATTCCTAAAAATATTATTGAAGATGAAAAAAAGTAAGTTACTTATAGTACTTATGATATGTTTATTATTCTCTTGTGCTCATAAATCTGGGCATAAGAGACTTAATAGAAGTACTGAGTCTGCAACAGAAAGAGAGTCCGCAAGAACTCCTAATTCAGAAGATAACGCAACTTCTGCTACAGCAGAATATGGGGATAATAATGAAATTCTGAATGGTAAAACTATATTTAATAGATATGGAAATGCTGTGTTCATGGTCTTTACTACTGATGGTACAAATACCTATCAAGGTTCCGGCTTTTTCATAAACTCTCATGGGTTGGCAGTTAGCAATTATCATGTTTTTAAGGGTACAGCTATTGGTGCTGAGCAGATAAAACTGGTTGGGAGTGATACAGCATATAAGGTTTCGAAAGTTGTTAAGTCTGATGAAGAGGAAGATTTTATCTTGTTCTTCGTCGATGTTGATGATGTTCCTTATATACCATTAGCTAAAGAAAAGCCAAGTGTTGGCGATAAAGTTTATGCAATAGGTAGCCCTAGAGGGTTAGAGAATACTTTCTCTTCAGGAGAAGTATCGCAATGGCGTGATACCAATTTGATGCAAATTAATGCATTGATAGATCATGGAAGTAGTGGCGGTGCTTTAATCAATGAGTATGGTGAAGTTGTTGGAGTAACATCTGGAACATTTTATGATGGTTCGCAGGCTAACTTAAATTATGCTTGGAGTATTGATGTTATCAAACCTTATCTTGAGTAATTATGATACATTCAATGTTTCAAATAATACTGGGATATCTGTTTTGGAAGTATTTCCCTTCTTGGCTTAGGCTGAGAGATTCTAAAACGATAGATCATTATATTATTGTCGGTTTGTCTTTAGTTGGCATTTTGATGATAATTCTTGGTGTATTCCGTTTTGTTAGACTCTTTTTTACATAGTAATAATGTTTTGTTGTCTTGCTTAATTATATCATAAAAACAGAATTCTTATGAACAGCGAGTTGAATAAGCAGTGTACTATTGTTCTGTTTAAGATAGTACTATTTTTCTTAAGCTATTTGTTACTGGTAGCTTTTGGGTGTGTGTTTGTATATGTAGCATACTATTGTTTTATGAATTATGGATTGCCAGGTATCATGGATAGCTATGATTCTGGTGAGTTCTTCTTGTTATTATGTACTGTTCTTTTGGTAGCATTCCCTTGTTGTTTTCTTTTGCTGTATGGATTATATCCGTTGAAATTTCTTTTGCGAAAGAGTAATAAGAGTGATTCGTCAAAAGTAGAAGTGACAAAAGAGAAGATGCCAAAGTTGTTTGCTTTAATAGAAGAGGTCGCTAAGGCGACTGGATGCAAAATGCCTTTGCATGTGTTCTTGTCGAATGAGGTAAATGCTTCTGTATTTTATAACAACACACTTCAATCAATATTTTTCCCGACACGAAAAAATCTAGTGGTCGGCTTAGGATTATTTGTCAATACAAATACGGAGGAGGTAAAATCGATAATTGCTCATGAGTTTGGGCATTTTGCTCAAAGTTCAATGAAGATAGGTTCGGTTATTTATTATCTGAATACCGTGATGTATGATATGGCATTCCAGGAAGATAGGTGGGATGCTTGGCTAGATAAATATTTCCGAGGATTGATGAATCTCTGTAGATTTGGAGGTTGGTATGGGGTGATTGGGCAAATTGTGCTTTTTTTATTGTATCATATCCTCGTGTTTGTCAAGGATGTGCTGCGTTGGATGTATAAGTTCGTAAATCGTTCTTACTATTCTCTTTCTCGCCAAATGGAGTTTGATGCAGATAGAGTAGCTTGTAGTATTGTTGGAAAAGATATGTTCGTTTCGGCAATGATAAAAGTGAGTTTCGCAAGCGTAGCAGAAAGTAATGCCGTAGCATTATGGAGACGCTTGCTTTCTGTTGGAAAGTATGCGCATTTTTATGATGTTTTTGCACAATATGAAAAAGTCAAGGCTGAAGAACTATGCACAACGATTTCATACGACAAGATAGAGACATGCCTGGATGATTTCGATGAAGAACCATCGGAGATAACATTTACAAATCTATATTCGGACCATCCTTCTGAGGCTGAGAGAATAGAGAAAGTGCAAAGTATGCCTTCAAAACAGGAACTTCATCTTCAAAAAGCATGGGATGTATTGAGCGTATCCTCTGTTGAGGAATGGGAAAAAATATTCCTTTGCACAAACACAAATGAAACTCAACGCCAGGCCTTAATGAAAACGAATACTCTGTCAGAAACTGATTTGGTAGAATGGATCAAACAAGATTATGAAGGTGTATGCTTACCAAAATTCTATCGGCCTTTCTTTGAAATGATGGGACGTTTTGACCTAGATTCTTTGGATGTTGATAAGAAAACACAATATCCTTTTACTGAAGCTAATAGAACGATAATGAAAGCTTATAAGATGGAAATCAAAGATGCACAAATTATGCATCAACTACAGTTGCAAGACGAAATAAAATATGCTACTTATCGGGGAAAAGTATATGCAGTAAGTGATTTGCCATGTGAAGAAAAGGATGCGCAAGTAAAAGAACTTAGTCAAAAACATTGTGCTATTCAGCAACAAATGTATTCTTATCTTGCTGCAAATTCGGAAGATAGTGTTAAGGCGATGTATGAATACTTGTTTGCTGGTATGAATGCTATAGATAGCCTTAATGCTCTTGATGAAGATATAGATAAATTAAGAGAGCGCTATATGCATCCTTACGATGATGACGAGGAGCCTGATGATTATTGTGATTTAAAGATAGAATTGGGAGGTATGGTTCGTCAAAAGTTGAAACCTATTATGTTGGATTGCAGTACAAGCTTTTTTGAGTTGTGTGCAAAGATGGGGTGTAACCAAGAAAGGCTTAATGCTATTGTTGTATTTGCTCAGTCCGAAACTCCTGATTATACAAATTATGACATCAAGGTGGTTTTGGCAGAAATCAATAGAATATTGGATTATCGTAAGGCACTTAAGGATGTTCTTATGGGTATGATTGGCTATATTAAAGGTGACTTGGTAAATATTGCTCAAAAAATAGAACAGGATAGTGATAAATAACCAAAATCATTTGCTGGCAGTTTTGCTTTGTTCCAGAATAAAGACATAGTTTGGTTTGCGAGTTTTATGACGATTATATGGTACCGATTCACTGCTACTGCGCTGTCGTCAAATGGGGTGCTTATGGCTTCCGACTCCTTATTAACAACTTTACAAAAGAAATACAAATATGGTATTACTAGGAAAATTATCGGATTCATGCAGTGCGCTTTTACGTAAAATGGGAAAGCACAAGACTAAAAGGGCAGAGTTGCCTTTTCCTACAACTGGTATCATTGGAGCAATCGCTGGCGATTGCTTAGGGGCTGCGTATGAATTTCATCCGGTAAAGCATGGGGACTTCGATATATACAAAGATCCTCGTTTTACGGATGATACGGTTATGACCTTGGCTGTTGCGAAATGGCTGACGATTGATCCTGAACATACTCATGAGAAGCTCGTGGAGTGTATGAAAGAATTGGGACGGAAGTATATGTTTGTTGGCTATGGGAAGAAGTTCTTGCGGTGGATTATTAGTAGGAAAACGGAACCTTACAACAGCTATGGCAACGGTTCTGCCATGCGAGTAAGTCCATGTGGCTTTTATGCCAAGACATTGGATGAGGCTTTACAGCTTGCTAAAATTTCTGCAGAGGTGACTTATAACCATCCTGAAGGGATAAAGGGGGCGCAGGCTATAGCTGCTTGTATCTTCCTGGCTCGTCAAGGAAAAGACAAGAAGCAAATATGCGATTACGTTGAGGCTCATTTTGAAGGGTACAATCTTCACCGTACTCTTGCAGAAATACGTCCCGATTATGGATTTAGGGTTAGTTGTCAGTCGAGTGTTCCTGAATCTATCATCTCATATCTCGAAGCAGATAGTTATACTTCTGTTATCCGTAATGCCATCTCTCTTGGCGGTGATGCAGATACTATGGCGTGTATGGCTGGAGGAATAGCTGTTGCTACAAGAGGGATGGAAATGCCAAAAGAACTGGCTTATTGTGTATATAATAATGTGCTTGATGATAATCTTCGTCAGATTCTTAATGAGTTTAATTTGTATCTGAAGGAGCATGAAAGGGAATAAGTGTTGTCGATAAAAAATGTGGAGTTGTGTAATCGGTACAGCACTATTGCCAGATAGGGATGACTTTACGATTGGTTGGTTGTATGAATAGAAAAAATATGGAAAATGAAACTATAAAAGAAAGATTCCTCGGCACAATCTTCGGGCAAGCTGTAGGAGATGCTTTGGGACTGAGCACGGTGTTTATGTCCAAGCAAGAGGTGGATCGTTTCTATCCTAATGGGATAGAGGACTATTCACAAATCGTGCAGGATGATCATCGACGTCGTTGGCAAAGAGGCGACTGGACAGATGATACCGATATGATGCTATGCATCTTAGATTCTTTTGTGGCTTGTCAAAAGGTAGATTTTCTTGATATTGCCAGAAGGTTTAAGGAATGGATGATGAACGGAGGCATGGGAATTGGTCGGCATACATATAATGTAATGGCTCTTGGTGACTATACTTCGAATCCACAGAAGGCTGCAGAGATTATCTGGAAGATGGGAAAGAAAAAAGCAGCAGCTAATGGGGCTGTCATGAGAACTTCGGTGGTAGGGCTTCTGAAGGAAAATGTGACAAGTAATGCTGAGAATATCTGTAAGCTAACTCATTTTGATCCACGCTGTGTGGGCTCTTGCGTTGTCGTTTCTTCTATCATACATGCTCTTGTCTTTGAAGACAGGATATTGGATTATGAAAATGTGATTGGCATTGCTAAACAATATGATGAGCGAATCGTTCCATTTATTGACTTGGCATATCATGAAGGTCTGGATTCTTTGTGCCTGGATGATGAAAAGAGTATGGGATATACGCTCAGAACTTTAGGGGCTGCCCTATGGGCTTATTGGCATGCAACCTCGTATAAAGAGGGTATCTTGAAGATTGTTTTGTCAGGCGGAGATGCAGATACAAATGCAGCTGTAGCTGGTGCTATCCTGGGTGCTAAATTTGGAATAAAACAAATTCCTGAAGAATGGAAAAGTGGTCTTCTCTATGCTTCTATGCTCCATAACAAGGTGCAGAGTTTCTGGAGGTATGCTATCAAGGGGAAAGGGATGAAAAGAGCTTGGATATGCTAAGATCATAGTTTTTTCTTAGTAAAAGTTTTGTGGTTTCGAGATTATTTCTTATTTTTGCAATCGATAATGACAAAAAGCAATTGATGTATGGATAAAGATACAGTAGAATTCGCAACGTATTGCATTGGTAACTTGTCTCGTCGATTAGGACTGAATGCTAGGGATGTATACGAAAGATTGAAGACATCTGGTATACTGAATGGGTATATTGTACCAAGTTATGATGTGCTCCATACTTTTGGTAAGGAATATTTGATGGAAGACCTCATAGATTATATGAGGGAGAAAGGAGTGTTGAATTAGTATGAGAGTTTATCATTCTTCATCTGTTAGAGTGGAGCATCCAGATGTGTTTCATTCTCGAAAATTTTTGGATTTTGGTCAGGGCTTTTATGTTACAACATTGCGTGACCAAGCAATAAAATATGCACAGCGTTTTTTGCGTCGTGGAAAGCCTGCTTGGCTGAACGAGTATGAATTGGACGATAGTTTTGTTTCATATAATTTGAAAGAATTCTTCTGTTATGATGAGGAATGGCTTGATTATGTTTCAGCATGCAGAGTAGGTAATGTGGCGGATGACTATGATATTGTGCGAGGTGGAATTGCTAATGACAAGGTGTTTCGTACTGTAGATTTATATTTTGCTGGTGACATAACAAAGTTGGAGGCATTGAGTCGCCTTTTATACGAGCGTCCTAATGATCAGTTGTGTATTCGTAGCCAGAAAGTTATAGATAATTGTTTAACCTTTAAAGATAGTATACAATTATGATAGAACCTGTTAAAAATCAGCATGATGCAGGATATCATGCTATATTGGAAGCAAAGTATGCTCGAATCATTGAAGAAATCAGTAATATGTATTCTATCTCCTTAGATGAGGCAATGGATATGTTCTATCATTCTGATACTATGCAGCTGATGGAGGAGGGTGTTGCCGACTTGCATTGCCGTAGTGACAAGTATCTTGCCGAGGAAGTGTGGCGAGAGCGGAATTCACAAGAAGTATGATGAGTAGAACTCAACATTCATGTTCCCTTTTATCTAGTTCGTCTAAAGAGTCGTCGAATGCATAGTCTTCGTGTCTTTCTATTCCTGCAGAGGATTTGCTTAATGAGTTATAGGATAGAGGTTGCACCTGAGTTTGCCCGTAGATTGAAGAATTTAAGTAAGCGCAGTCTGCATTAGAGTATTATAACGCAGAATCCTGCCGGCATCTTTGCCAGCAGGATTTTTTTGGTATGCTCGGCATGAGCTTATTCTAATGGGTGCAAGTCCCTAACAAGCCCTAATAGCGGGAATTGTATAGCCAATAG
>ENA-USTZ01000504-USTZ01000504.1-human-gut-metagenome-genome-assembly--contig:-NODE-504-length-18170-cov-105.978334_pt1 | contig 18170 bp, 17 predicted proteins | sample MGYA00250049_ERZ773375 | MGnify/ENA primary metagenome ERZ773375 (study PRJEB29103, sample SAMN06111956) | human gut metagenome | biome: human gut; feature: ankylosing spondylitis patient; material...
ACAGCCTCTGCAAAAGCCTTATATTTATCATTTGAAGGGTAATATACACTTTTTGCATTTGGTGCAATTGTACCCCGATCTTCCGTTGACAGAATAGGACAATCGGGCACTTTCCATATAGGGAGTTTATATTTTTGACTCATATTAGGTAAAGTGTTATGAGTATGCATCACAGCTATTCCACCGATAGGATTATGAACCATCTCATGAGAAAGATGCTGACGAACTTCAGGTACTATATATTGTTCTATTATACCAGGAATCTGCTGAGCATAGTTGTAATGTGCTTGTGCCAAATCCCAAGGATTAGATTGTTTTGAATACTTTTTTGCATTATATATTGTATATCCCAAGAAACGAACGAAATTGCGTGGAAATCTCTTTCGCTTTTCTTTAGAAATCAATTCAAAAATAGTATCAAATTCTTTTTTCCACTGCTTCAAAGAATTACCAATATTTCGAATTCCATACAGAGAAAACATATCAGGAAGACAAGGCACTATAAATCCATCCACTGTAGAAATAATAACCTTATTTAATGCACCAAGACTTGGAGAGGTATCAATCAACACAAAATCATAGCCGTCCCTCTGAGCATACGCCTCAGCTATAGCACGAATTCTTGTTATAGTTCTGATAGACAGAGGTACTCCCTGATAAGCTTGACTCCACCGTTCGGATATAACATTTTCGTACCTGTTTATAGTCAATCTGCCAGGGATAAGACCTAAATTACCATTAAGCTTTATCGCTGGTGGTAACTCTTCATCTTTCAAATCATCTAAACCATCCTCTGTTGGCTTAAGAAGATAATGAATACTTCGTGGTTTACTATTAATATCTTTCAGTTCTTGCTCTGACTTTTCATGCAAGGCCTTTTCATAATCATCTATAAAAGAATCCTCTTCCTTCCAAATATTCTCAAGAATGTCTTCATTGATGCCGCAAATAGTCAGATTACACTGAGGATCCAAGTCTATCATCAAAACTTTTTTCCCCATTTCAGATAAAATCCAAGAAAGATGAAAAGCGAGCGTAGTTTTTCCTACGCCACCTTTATTATTGAATAATGAAACAATCTTCATAATTTACTTCTCCTTAGCTGTTACCGGGCAAGTCAATCTGCCATTCTGTCTACTTGCGTTATTATACCATTGTAATGGTCTTGCATTACTTATTGTATCAGGACCACCAAATGAATCTGGTTTAATATGGTCTATCTCCCAACCATTATTATATCGGTCAGATCTATCCCCATACTTATCCCACTTAATAAATGCACCACATTGATCTTTACGCCACATAGTAGGATCATAACCTGGAACTACTTGTCCTTTATTCCAAATCTGTCTTCTTTCTTCAATTGTCCAATTTGCCATAATTCTAAAACAATTAATTTTAAAACATTTTATTTTACTTTTACCCATTCATCCTTCTCAAAGTCATACTTCTTAATGACCTTTGCAGGAATACCTGCTGCCACCGAGTAATCTGGAATATCTTTGGTAACAATGGAATTGGCACCAATCACACAATGCTTACCTATACGCACTTTGCCAACAACTACCACATTGGTACCAAGCCAGGAGCCTTCACCAATAATCACTTTGCTATCCATTTGTGACATTATCCCTTGTTTACTAACTGGAAGTTTGATATTTCTGTATTCATGGTTATGATCAGAAACAAACACATGAGGACCAGTAAGAACATCTTTTTCAAAGATAACCTCATTAACAGAAGAGATTGTTGAATGATTACCAATTTCAACTCCATCACTTAGGTATATCAGGCTTTTAGTTTCATTTGCGTAAATACAAGTTGAAGGACGCACTATTACATTGCTTCCAAATTTTATACATCCACGATTAACTATTTTGACACCAAGTCCAATATAGCTTGCCCCCCCACAATTCAAACGATTACTTTTTATTTTTATAATTGTAATCAATTTCTTAACTAAATTTGCTATCATTCCAACTTATTTATCATAGTTTCAGCACCTTCAACAAATTTTCTCTCTGAACATTCAGACTCTAAGAAATTCAATAATTTCTCAGAAGCGATGATATTAGACTTGACATTTCCAAGTTTCTCATTTATTGCCTTTTTCCAAACTTCTACATCATTCGGTAATAAACAACCTCTACCATTAAAAAGATACTCTCTTGTTGTCATTGTATCAGTTGTTATAATATACTTCATGTTGGCAGCAGACTGAAATAAAACAATCAAACCAGCTGGAGCTTCTGTATCCAAAGGCAAAGCAACAATCTCACTAAAACACATTTCTTTCATAAAATCATTCATTGAAAGATTGTACTTAGCAACCACGTTACTTGGCAATTCATGTTGATATTCATCATAAGTCTCTTTTGGCATTACCAGATGAAACAAAACATGAGGCATCACCTTAGCCACCTCAATCATAAATTTGCAATCACGACCATTTCGCCCACCACAGAAAACCGTATTAGGGCAAACATTCAAGGAGGCATTGACTTTGTAATCTTCATGAAAGACATCATGTAGCAAAAACAACTCCTTATTTATTCCGAGTCGCTTCTTTAGATGAATACCATATTCCACAGAAGTTACACTTGCCACAAAATGCTTACTCTTCAAAGCCTTCTTATAAAGCCATGCCACGACTTTGTTTTTCGCTGATGCCTTATCCTTCAGCAAGAGATTGATGCAAACAATCTTTCTTTGCCTAAAAGACAGTTTTGCAAGCCAATAACAAAGTACGGCTTGAAAATCATACCAGCAAACAATTGTATCACCATGGTGCGATTGCTCCAGTACATTCATACAGCCTTTCAACCACCTAGTTATTAATCTTTTGCCTTTGGGAGAATAGACTTCCCTCATTTCCAAGCCTGCTTGCTCAGAAATGAAAGATACCTGGTTTTTATCGCAAGGATTATCAAATAACAAATAAACCATACTGCTATTCTATTAAATCTACAACTTTTGAAACCATTTGCTTTTCATTATAAAGGGACTCCTTTGTTTTTATTACATTTTTTGAAAGCATACTATATTCTGCCATATTTAAATGCAAGCATTGTTCCAAACACTGTCTTAATTCATTAATACTCTCTTTTTCAAACAAGAAACCATTATTCCCATTAGATATTAGATGACTAAATATACCAATATTAGAAGCAATAACAGGCAAACCATAGCTTAATGCAATTGAAAATGGACCAGACTGAGTTACTTGTCTATACGGTTGAATTAAAAAATGATGACTACTAAATATATCTGGAATCTCAGAATCATCAAAAAAACGAATTTGCAAATTATAAATGTTCTTGTCTTTTATGTGCTTTCTCCATTCATCATTTGCAGCCGTACCATATATAGAAAGCTTCATTTTTCTTTGTCCGCTACCTTTCAAGGCTTCTATAGCATCTATTAATATATCCAGCCCTTTATAATAATCAATTCTTCCCAAGAACAAAAAGTTGCACTCCTTTTCGATATTTGGCTTGTCTATTTTAGACACGCCATAGTCGTGAATAGGCTTAGGAATATAAGCTGCACGCTTGCTTGGATAAGATTCATGGAACAGAGAATATTGTTCTGCAGAAAACAAGAGAAAACGTTTGCAAGATGCCAACATCAATTTATCCAAGAGTTCTCCTATTTTGTTTACCAAAGACAGACCATTGCTAGGATGCCGTTGGGCATCATGTAACAAATACAGAATCTTATCCTTAAAAAGCAAAGGTAAAAGAAAGTTACAAAAAATATCATCTTTAATGCCTGTCAATAAACACTTAGGAGATTTCTTATTAATCTTTTTTAAAACACTTGACATAAGTAGGAAATATCTTATGTCTCTTCTTCGATATTTACCATTTATAAAATGCACTGTAATATTTTCAGAACCTCCAATATAGGAAATTATCTCTTCCTTACTTATTTTAGAGTTTCTGTCGAGAATAATATAATAATCTATAATATATCTCTTTTCCAGTAGTTTTGCCAATGGTATATCTGTATCTCTGAAGCATTCGTTATTTATAATTACAATATTATTCATTGGATCTAAATATATCTTTCAAGCATTCAAACACACCATTTTCCTTATTCTCCTCCACCTTAATGCTCTTCTTAACCCCAGCATTCTCGCCAGCTTCCACATCACGATGGCTATCACCAATCATATAGGATTCTGACAAATCTATATTGAAGTCTTTGGCTGCCTGTAACAACAACCCGGGCTTTGGTTTGCGACAATCGCAAACGATTTTGTATTCTGTTCGTTCTCCTTCGAATCCCTTGTCTGGATGATGTGGGCAGATATAAATACCGTCAACATAAGCACCTTCTTTACCCAAGAGGGTTGCCATTTTCTTGTGTATCTCGTTGAGTTCTTCCCATGTGACCTCTCCTCTTGCTATCACAGGCTGGTTTGTGACAACAATCGCCAAATATCCACTTTGATTAATAAGCTTAATTGCCCCAGCTACTCCTTCTATCAATTCAAAGTCATCTATATTGCGAAGGAATCCCACATATTTATTGATTGTTCCATCACGATCAAGGAATATGGCTTTCTGTTTGTTGGTAAGATTCTTTGCCTGAACAACACCATTTTTATAATCGGCCTCCACTTGATGAAAACGTTCTTGAGTTCCCATGTCCTTTACATATTCAGGACTGTCATAACAGAACATCATGTTTGAGCCACATAGAGGTTTGAGTATCTGTCGGTCCAAGTCAACCTTTCCTTGTGGGAATCCAGACTCTTTGTTGATTTCAAGAGATTTCAAACTAATATCCAAAACCTTGGGATCTATCACATGAAGCCCAGCATTCACACGATTGTCATACCACTGTGGACGTTCATCTTCCTTGGCAAGCCATTTCTCTACATGACCGTTTTTATCAGCAATGATCAATCCACTATCGTATGGATGCGAATTAGGATGAGTAAACAGAGTAACAAGACCTCCATGATTTTTATGGAATGCAACCATACGATTGAAATCAACATCGAATGCTGCATCCGCATTTAAGAGAAGGAAAGGTTCATCACCTATTTTTTCCCTCAGTCTAAACAAAGCACCAGCATTGCCAAGAGGAGACTCTTCTACAAAATAATCAATCTTTGCTCCAAACTGACTGCCATCTCCAAAATAGGCAATAATCTTGTCTGCCAGATAACCTACGGTCAAAATGATATCTTTAAAACCTTGCGCACAGAGAGATCTTATTTCTCTTTCAAGGATAGGCATACCAGCCACAGGTATTAGTGGTTTTGGTATGTTAGGAAAAAGTTCAGCGATGCGGGTTCCTCTTCCGCCCGCCATAAGTATTGTCTTCATACGAGTTTTATTTTGAACACGAAACTCTCGAATAACACGAATTGATATAAATCCGTGCGATTCGTGAGATCCGTGTGAGTTTATCAATTACCAAAGAATTTTTCTTCCAACATCAAGCACAAGCAATGATATACAGGAAGATGAAGTTCCTGAATCTTGTAAGTCTCTGTCTCTGGAACATGGATACAAACATCTGCAAATGTTTCCAACTTGTTTTCGTTCTGACCAGTCAATCCTATCACCTTCAAGCCCTTAGACTTTGCAGCTACTGCCGCATAAAGAACATTCTTGCTATTACCAGAAGTTGAGATACCCAAGAAGACATCACCTGCTCTACCCAAGCCATTCACCTGCTGGGCGAAAATCAAAACTGGGACGGCATCATTCATAAATGCAGTAGTTAATGAAGGTTCTCCAACCAAAGAGATGGCAGGAAGTGAACCTTGCAGATGATCCGCCAACACAGTACCCATTTCTGCATCTATCTGCATCAATCGGTCAATCTGAGCAGCATAAATCTTGCGTTTCAATTTAAACTCCTTCATCAACTCACCAACAATATGTTCTGAGTCGGATGCAGAACCGCCATTACCCGCAACGAGCAACTTGCGACCAGCCGAATAAGCTTCCTCCAGGATTTGGTAAGCCTTCAATATATCCTCTTTACAACTCTCCAACTGTGGATAACGTTGTACCAAAGTTTCAATATGTTTATCCATTTCATTAATTATCTTTTGCCTGTAAGCACCTTACTAAGTTTCGGCGCATAACGATTAATTATAATATAAATTTCTCTTGAAAACATAATCGTCAAAGCCATAATGACAAATTGTAATAGGAAACAAACGATTTCGCTTGATGGTCTTAGCAACGCAAAAATGCCCTTGCTAATGTATCCAACAAAAAACGCATGAGTAGCAAATATAAAAAAGACTGATTGTATCAAATCCCTTGAGATTTTACGACTAAACTTTCGAACAGCAACCAACCCAACAAAATACAAACATCCGACACCAAAGATATTCGATAGTAAATGAAAATAATAATCTTTGGTCATAGTATCTAATACAGCAAAGGGAATCCAACATAAGCTAATTACCATAAGCGCATAAAAATTGGGTGTCTTCTCTGCTTTTAAGATTGCCCAATAGCAACCTGCAGAAAAATAAAACAGAGATCCGAAACCAAGCCCTGGAATCATTTCCACTTTAAATAGCATTCCTGCAAACAAAAGCAGCAGCCATAGAAGCTTTAACTTCTTTATAGAGAAATATATGACAGGTGTAAGCAATACACACATCATCAAGTCTCTTATATACCAAAATGGATAGTAAATAGGGCAAGTACCATCAGGAGTACACCAAAAAGACTTAATACAATAGAAAAAATCTATAGGTTGGTTTACAATGTTGGGAAACAAACCCGCCAAGACTGGCAAATGTTTAATGCTACATTCCAACAATGCCAAGGCATTCCATATTAAGTAAGGTATCAACAGAGATTTTACTCTCCGTTTTAGCTTGCTTTTATAGATTTCTGTCGTCAAACCTGCTACCTTATAGAAAAACATATAACCTGAGATAACAAAGAACACAGGTACTGCCGACCTTCCTATGGCCTCTTGGAAGAAATACAAGGCATCTTGATACAAATAGCCGAACTCAACATGCTCATCAGCTTGCAAAGTGTGTATGAGAACCACGATGCATATCAATGGAAATCTCAGAAAATCAAAGATTTCAATTTGCCCCCCCGAATTTGTTTTTTACAATTCATCACATTGACTATCATTTATACTGTACCTTATTCAATGCTGTCACATTATCTGTAGGATAGATCTTCCATCCATGAGCACCGCCATCAGAGAACTGGAATGGCATCACAAAACCATTGAGTTTCTTCAAAGCCTCTTCTACTTCCTTCTTACGGGTAGGTTCTACCACGAACATGATGAAACCGCCACCACCGGCACCGGATACTTTACCAGCTTTAGCACCAGCAGCCATCGCAACGTCCATCGCCTCCTGAATGATAGGATTGGTGATGTTATTCGCCATCTTCTTCTTATTCTCCCAACCTTCACGGAGAATATCAGCAAATCCATCAATATCACCCTTCAAGATAGCAAGTTTCATATCCTTGGCACTCTGCTTAATCTTATGCATAGCTTCCACAGCATCATTGTCACCATGAGAAGTATTCTTCTTCTGTTCCTCAATGATAGCAGCACTACTACGACTTTTACCAGTAAAGTAAAGAAGCATACTTGCCTCCAACTCATCGATAATCCATCGCTTAATTTTTAAAGGATTCACGATTACAATATCATTCTGCAAGAACTCCATGTAATTGAAGCCACCGAAGGCAGCAGCATACTGATCCTGCTTACCACCAGACAATCCTAAGTTCTTACGCTCAATCTCGTATGCAAGTCGGGAAATTTCATAATCACCCAATGGCAAACCGAGCCACTCTACAAATGCCTTCAATATACAAACCACCATAGTAGATGAAGTACCCAATCCTGAGCCAGCAGGAGCATCATTGTATGTGGTAATCTTGAAAGATTTAGCACCTACGCCAAAATCCTTCACTACACGATTATATACACCCTTGATGAGACTTGCCTCACCATCAATCTCTAAACTTTCAGCAATCGGATAATTCTTGTTACAATGCGCATCAAAGGCATTGATGGTTATCTGATTGTCATCAGTCTCTTCGATTGTACAATATGCATACAAATTAATTGTTGCATTTAATACCAAACCTCCATATATATCGCTATATGGCGACACATCGGAACCACCTCCTGCTAAACCTAGGCGGAGGGGTGCTTTACTACGAATAATCATATTTTTTATGCGTTTTTTTTCAAAAAACACCAGAGCCAAAATTTAAAATAAATTTAACCATCTTTCTCCTATGTTTTCTACATTGAACTGTTTGCTTTTAATTATAGCGTTACACCGTATAACCATCTTTTCCTTTTCTGGCATTTTCAAGAAGTTTACAAGTTTTTCTGCATATTCATCTTCCTGAAATGCGGGGATAATGTAACCATTAACCTTATTGTCTATAACATCATGAAGAGCCGCAAAACTATCAAACACAAAAGGCACACATCCATATTGCATTGCTTCTACCAGAACCATACCAAACCCTTCAAAATTACTTGTCATACACTCTATTTCTGCATTCTTATAGAAAGATGTTGGATCTTGGAAGCCACGAAACGTAACACGTCTTAGATCTTTATCGCGAACAATTCGCTCGTATTCATCCTTATCAGGACCATCTCCCACTACTTCTAATTTGTAGTCCGGTAACGAATTCTGAATTTTTCTCCATATATTCAAGAGTGAAGATATCCTTTTTTGTCTTTCGCTCAATCTACCTACATAGAGAAGGACTTTATCCTTTTTCTGTTTTTCCAACACGAATTTATCGTCAATAATAAAAGGATTTGGAATTGCCACAACCATCTTGTCATCATATGCATAGACGGACTGCAAATCTTTACGAAAGCCCTCAGAAAGAATCACAATACGTTGCTTATTTCGCATCATGTTTTCCATTGCCTGCTTTAATCTTATACGGAATCTTATTTCACGTAAAATGTTATCAACAAAAGTTCCGACTAAGCAAGAAGGCAATATTCGCATCTTATTCTTTAAATACACAGATGGGACATTGTGGATATGGTGAATGACTTTAACGTTTTCAATTTTTGACACGCATTGAAGGACACGAAAATCTTGATAAGCACAAATTATTGTATCAATATTTCTTGTTTCTATTATTTGGAATAATAATCTTTTAGATTTCTTTAGAAACTTTCTTTCATCAACAAAATAAACTTGCGTATAGTCATTTTTCTCATCATATTCAGACCTAACATGATATAAAGCAAATATATTGCATCCATTTTCTTTCAGGAAAGGAATCAAGTTGCTGTACACACGCTCCAGGCCTCCAGACTGAGGGTCTATGGCATTTGGTAATAAAATCAAAATATTCTTATTCATAACTCATTTCTTAACAACAGATTGAAGAAACTCACATAGTATTTTACCTGCATTTTCGTTAGAATAGACAGAAGCATTTTTGTAGCCTTTTTCTATCAATTTTCTTCTCAATTCTTCATTGGTAAGTATAGCCTTTAGACCTTCTGAGATTTCACTTACATTTGTCGGAGTCACACATAAAGCTGAATCACCTGCTATTTCTGGCAAAGAGGAAACATTAGATGTCAAAACAGGTGTTCCTGCGGCCTGCGCCTCTATGACAGGGAGTCCGAACCCCTCATATAATGAGACATAAGCATAAAGTGAAGCCAATTGATACAAACCCACTTTGTCTTCCTCATTCACAAAAGAAATAAAAAACACGTAAGATTCCAAGTGTTTTTTAAGGACAAGCTCTTTTAAGGCTGGAGTTCCCTTAGTAATGACCAACTTATACTTTTTCTTAACATCTATAGGCAATAGGGCATATGCTTCTATCAGGCGTTCTATATTCTTGTGCTTTCTCATTCCTCCTAAATACAGAATGAACTTTTCTGGCAAATTGTATTTCTGCCTGATATGGCTTAATTTTTCCTCAGAAACTTTTTTATTAAAATGTTTAAAGTCAATGCCATTAGGTACAACCTTTATTTTATCCGCAGGGTAATCAAACTCGCAAATTATATCATTTTTTGAAGCCTCGGAAACAGTTATGATATAGTCACAATTACGTATAGTAAATCCTAAATCATTTCTTTGGTCATCCACAATTTGTTGGTTCTCCATTTCCGTTCTCAAAGCAATCAAGTCATGAATGGTCGCAATTGTTATACCATAATGCTTCACGCGTTTAATATTCCATGTAAAATAGAGATTAACGTCAGCCTTCGATCCGCTAAGCCATTCATAAGATATAGGCAATGGATTGTATAAACTATGTGAATACAATAATCTTATAGGAATTCGCCCCATTTTAATTGGAAATTCATAAGTTTTGAAAAAATCAAGTTCATGGTTATGTCTCATTTTAGAAACATAACCATATAATGAAAATCCTGATTGCTTCTGTAGATACTCTATACGTGACCTTGCATATTCTGCAATTCCAGTTCCTTGTATATTCACGCATTGCAAATCTATATTTATCTTCATACGCCAATGTTATATTTCGCCAAAATTTCCCTCAACATATATGCACGTGTTGAGGTATAATTAGCATCCATAAACTTCTTTATATTATCATAATCAAAGGTTGAGGATCTCATCTTATCAAGGATTTCTTCAAACTCATCATAATTGTCAACATTTGGGATAACATCTGATAAATGATACCAAAGCACATCAGCACCACGTTGTGGATAATGTCCTATAACCTGACAGCCATTTGCCAAAAGTTCGAACACTCGCGGTGTAACTTGATTGAATTTAGATGTGTCTTTTTTAGCTTCATCCATACCTGGAGTTGTATAACAAGAAATTTTTGTCTTACGAATCATATTGAGATAATCTTGACGAGAATTTCCATCAGCAACGACATCACCTTTGTGATTAATGTATTTACGATTATGGATGTCACCATTGTTCATCAGATATGTGAAATTATCATGCGTTTGACAATATCTGTCCAACATTCTCATGAAAAATGGATTTGGACGCCCGATAACCGAGAATTCATATTCCTTAGATTTCACTTTGTCTGGAGTAAGTTTGTAGTAATCGGGGAATGACAAAGGCCAATGCTCTATATTTAGAGTACAGCCTTTTGCCTTGAGTAAATCATAAACCTCCTTATTGGTAAGCAATACCAATGGGCAATGCTTAAATACTTCCACAAAAGCAGGAATATCCTTATCTTCAAGCCAATAATCAATAATTACAGGAATCGTATTCTTATTGTATTCACAAACTTTATTTAATCGAGCGCACATGACGAAGTCTAATCTTACATTGTGCTTAGGAAGTATTTTATGGTACAAATCAGTTATACCAAACTTTTCAAAGCATCTATGAAATTTATCATTCCACTTATCCCCTTTTCTTATTTTAAGATTCAATTCCTTGGCAAGAATCTCCTCCCATTCAAGCACAATTTTGTGAGATGGATATTTTTGTGCGTCCCAAAATGACCAGATGGTAGTCAATGTTCTCATTGTATATCAAATTTTATTTAATTTTTTTACACAAATCCATAGCAGCACCCATGGCAACATCCATATTGTAATATTCCCAATCTGCGAAACGACCAGTAAAGTAGAATCCATATGGGGTTAAGAGATTTTTCAAGCTCTTAATCATATTTCGCGTATCAGCATTCTGAATTGGATAAGTAAATTCATTATACTTGTGAGTAATATACGTAGGATGTAAAGGAATACGCTCTAGATTGTCCAAGATGCTCTCTTTGTCTATGGCATCAGTGAATTCTATAGTGGCAGTAATTCTATCTTTTGCTATTGAAGCATCATTGTTAGACGTTGCAAAATTACCAGTGCATATAATACGATGACTCTCATGCTTTCGACTAGGCAGATAAATCCAAGAATATGGATTTTTGTCTATCTCACAAAAAACAGCCGTCGTTCCATGATATTCCAACGAATCGATTTCTGTTACATATTTGTTCACATCTATACCTTTCAGCATAAAAGGTAAATCTTTTATATTTCCACAAAAGACGACTTTATCGAACTCTTTACCCAAAACATACCATTTCCCATTTTTATATTCTACGTTCTTGATGTCTGAATCATATAGAATATTCAAGTCTTTAGCCAGTTTATCTGCAATATGCTGAGAGCCATTCAGTTTCTCATACCAAAATTGAGCATGTACAAAAGTCTTTTCCTCTACCTTGTTGGCATTATTATCTCTCATTTCTTGAGTTGTAGGCATGGGAAGTTTTCCTTCCATCCACGACATTGGTACAGTGGTCAAGTCTCGTCTCCACACCTTCTCATTATAAGGCTGAAAATACAGATTATAAAGAGTCTTACCAAATCGCCAACGCAAGAAATCTCCAAAATTATCGTAATCAGTAAACTTTGCCTTCAATCCCTTTACTCTATCAATTTCATTCAAATCTTCATAAAAACCTTTCTGTATCTCCTCACAGAAAAGATACATATGGTTTTCAATAGGATAAGGTATGTTATCATGTTCCAACGAAGAATCTCCCTTGTCCATAAAAACACACGAATTTCTGTCGGTCTTGGAGAATTCATCCTCACGACAGAACAAAGACCAAAACCAATCAAGCACGTCCTGACGCTTGGAATTAAACACATGGCCACCACAAGTATGAAATAGACTGCCACCAACCTTACGACACTTAATAAGACCTCCTGGTCTATCTTCTTTCTCAAAAACAGTAACTTCATATCGGTCTTTGAGAAAATGTGCAGCACTCAAACCAGAAATGCCTGCACCAATAACAGCTAATTTTTCCATATATTAATAATCTTATTTTATTCAACTTATAAAAAATGGAACCAGCCTGAAGCTGGATTATAATCGTATTCATTCCTCTCTCTTCTACCAATCACTTTAGCCGGCACTCCTCCAACTATCGTGTAAGGAGCAACATCCTTTGTTACCACTGCACCTGCCGCTACCACTGCACCTTTTCCTATCGTAACTCCTGGAAGAATTATGCTATAAGAACATATCCAAGAAAAGTCACCAATATAAACAGGTCCCCCTACACACTTAAAATGAATATCATTGTAATCATGATGAAGAGTCCAAATTTTAACACCTGTAGCCATACAGACTCTCTTGCCAATATGTACCCCCCTACGACAATCTATATGACAATCAAAGCCTATTGTTGATCCTTCTTCTACAACGAATGGACCTTTCCACCATTGAAGCCCAGAGTATATGGGGACGTGTTTGGCAATATCCACACCATCATACCGATTCATTATCCATATACGTAAATGTTTGCTCGGAATTTTACAAAAGAAGCGAATCCAAATCATTTGGAAAGCGATTCTTTCAGGAAGCGTCATTAACATGAATTTGTGATATAATTTATACACAAAACTTTTCTTTAGATATTCTTTTACTGTCATAACAATAACATATCATAGATTTTTAAAAACTTGTACCATTTCACGCAAATAGCGGTCTTGAGAATAACACCTTTCTGCCTTTTCCATACCACGTACACCCATGGCTTTCAGTTCCACCTCTTTCATTGAAGAAACTTGCTTAAGAAGACTTAGAAATGCCTCATGACTATTATACAAAAATCCTGTCACACCATCATCAACTAACTCAACAGTAGCACCACCCTTAAAACCTATAACTGCCAATGCTGATAACATATACTCGACAGTAGTTCTTCCAAATCCTTCGCATCTACTAGCCATAAGCCCTACATCATAATAGGACAGATTGATATTATCGGAGTAACCGCAAAACGTAACGTATTTTTGCAGATTGTTAGTCTTGATAATATCCATGCATTCTTTCTCAAGCGGACCTGTCCCCCAAACATCAAGATGGATGTTTGACACGCCAACTTTCACTAAAGCTTTAAATCCATTTATTATATCAAGGATTCCTTTTTCTTCACTGATTCGTCCTACAAAAACGAAATTAACACATTGACGTCTAACATTTTGAATCTCTTGAACTACTTTCTTTTTATACACTCCATTATAAAGTAACTGAGCCTTTTCGCCAAAATATGGATGAAATTTCGTATATATAGCCTTCGATATGCAGATTACCTTGCAGACATGGTATTTTAGGATTCTTAAATAAATCGCATCCCATATTAAAAAGCGAAAGCCAAAATCCTCTTCCATAAACTCCCTAATATGCAATATATGCTTTGCATTATAATGACGAGAGATAAATATTCCATTTAAAGGTAACAGGGTATTGGTATATACATAATCAGGATGAATGCCATTTTCCTTTAATGTACGATATATAGAATTGTTGTGCCGAAGAGTTTGTCCGATTTTTACCAAAGTACGTTTTATTCGATTACAGAATTTTGGAGGATATTGGATAGCCAATGAATCCATCGGAGAAATAAAATATTGAATGTTGTAATACTTCAACAAATCTTCTATGGGACCAGAGGATGTAATTATCATAACAACTCGAAAACCATGTTCTTGAAGAGAAGCCATGGCTTCACACATAGACCGCTCTGCTCCCCATTTATTTATGTGCAACGATAGTGCTAATATTGTTTTTTTCATTAGTGTATTTCCTTGAAATTAATCCCCTTTTTTACAATGTATAGACTCATTGCAAATATCATGGGAGAGATACTTAAAAGTGCTACATTAGTTGGACCTATTAGATACATATAAATCACCATCATTTTGGCAAACATACAATCTGGTGTAACTTTTGATCGTAAAACTGTAAAGAAGAGCAAAGTATATAAAAGTAATCCAACAATTCCAAAAAAGAGAAATATATTTGTTGGTAGGACATCCGTAATACACAACCCCTTATTTTGTCCTAAATATGCAATTTTGTTACCATAATCACCTACAGAATTGATGCCGTTTCCAATGAGGTCTTGCAATGGACTAGTATTAAAATCCTTGAAAAAATATTTCGTCATTGTCACACGAATATCTTCTTCCCCTGTATCCATTTGGTTATCGGTGAGCTGGATATATTTCACAATAATATTGTCCGAGTTACTATTCAATGCTGCATTATATGCTTCTTGGTATATAAAATAAGTAAATAAACAAACAATTATAATCAATAATTTGTTTTTAATATTCCACATTATAAAAATAACGGTCATTAAAGCAGCAACCAATAGTGGCGTTCGCGTCCCACGCAACATTAACATGAAAAACAAAGGTATTAACAAGACATACCATTTTTTCTTGTTCTTGAAATAATTCAGCACCCAGAAAATTGCACAAACAATAAAGTCCGCACCAGGAATAGAAAGTCGAATAACACCTCGTTGCTCCAAAGATGAATCTGCAATATCCGTATCAAGATAATCAGAAAATCCTATTATGTTATTTGGAAAAGTATTAATGGCTATAATTTCCATCAAGGAATAAATTAAAGCCAAGACTAAAACTGCCGTCGTCATCTGCTTGACGTTTACTTTGTATATCTGGAATAAGAAAAAAAAGCATAATGGAAATAATTTCCCCATTGAGCGAAAAGTATAATATACAGATTGATTCCAGAATATCCAAGGATAAATTAAAGAAACGGCAAACATTATCAATATTGCAGCAACAAATTTTGAAACATTATCTTTTTGTTTTTTAAAGCACATTTTGAATAACACAAGCACAAAACTTGCATTAACGATTAGATTCACAACATTTCCAAATAAGTCAGACAATACCAATGGCTTATAATTGAAAAACATATTTGTCAGACAAAATAGGAAAACAATACCTAATATGTTGTAAATATCTGACCTAGAATAACTTATTTTTTTTTTCATCTTGACAATTTGTTCTTTAACGAATTTATAACATATTCTTTTTCACTTTTGGACAAGCCTAACATGAAAACGCATAATGAGACTAACAAAAAACTCCAAAGTATTCTTAATATCAATACAAATATATTGATGGCTGCAAAAAACAATCCGAAATATAACATTATGGCTGCAATTCCGCCAACATATAAAATTGGCAAAAATACATTTTGGAAATATTCTAAGAATTTCATATTTAAAATAGGTCTAACCAAATAAATACGAGAGAACTGTGCGATAAAATAAATCAAGCATAAAATAATCATTGAAAAATATGCAGGTGCCCCCATCTTAAAACAAACATAAGTTATAGGCAAGAATAACAAAGTCTGAACGCCAATCTGTATTTGATATTTTTTTATATCTCCAGTTGCTCTTATTACCTGAGATATAGGAGTTTCCAGCGAATTTATCAATGTGAAACACAGAACAAGTATTGAAAAACTAACCATGTCATCTGACACTTGCTCTTTTCCCAACCAAAGAACTAGCAGGTCTTTCATATTGCACTGCAATGGAACACAAAGCACAAACATTAAAAAGAAGCACAATTTAGAACTTGACAGAACAAGACGCTTAGTATAATCAATATCGCTCTTGGCATATGACTTTGTTATTTGAGGATTCACTGCCATGTAAAAATTATTACAAAACGACACGATTATTTGGTTTATTCTGTCAGCGACAGCCTTTGCTGCATTTACCGAAGGTCCAAAAAACATATTTATGATAATAGCTTGACCTTGCTGGTTCAGTACCCAGGAAGTCGAACCAAACAAATTCCATCCAGCATAACTTGACATTCTCTTAAACAAGTTCTTGTCCCAATATTTCCTATAGATACATCCTGCCAAACGTGTTTTGCAATACCAATAATTTGAAAAATTAATTATAATATTTATTAGTGTAACTAATGCTGCTAATGTGATAAGCCTATCTATCGGGATAAAAAACAATGCGCCTAATATTACCAATTTTCCTATCACATCTACTATTGCAAAATAAGCATAAATACTCATACGTTCATATGCTATGATAGCCGACGTATAAGGTATCACCATAGTAGATAGTACAAAACTTACGATTGAGAATTGGAATACCCATTGAGCGGCAAACATCCTGCTTGGAGGTATTACAAGATAATTAGCTATAAAATAAGGAACAATCAATTCCAATAGGACAAAAGCAACTAAACAAAAAACAGCAAATATGTTAATCAACATGCTGAATGTTTTTTGAAATGAACCTATGTCGCTTTTTCCCAAATCAAAGGTAAGAAATCTTTGTGTCGCCGAAATCATCGTACCTGTTATTATAGACATAAAGCCAATAAGTCCACCAACGACGTTATTTATACCATAGTCTTCTACTCCTAATAAAATTAAAGTATAACGCGCTGTAAATATAGAAACAATAGTAGTCACTAACATTCTGAAATACAATGCCAGTGTATTTTTTGCTATTCTTTTATTATTCTGTTGTCTATTTTCCATTTAATGATTTTGAAATTTAAAACCAGTCTTTCTGAATTGGTGCCTTGGAACAAATTATATAATTCAAGAATTTACAACAAATCCCTTACCCTCTTAGCAGGACAACCAACATAAAGTCCATTAGCTGCTGTATCATGAATGATTAAGCTGTTGCTACCTATCATACAACCTTTCTTAATTGTAACACCGGGCATAATTTTTACATTAGCCCCAATCCAACATCCATCTTCTATGATAATCTTCTTAGCAAGTCCTGCGCCTGCTCTTTTCGTTTTATCACCAATCTCATGAGTTGAATTTATAAAGGTACAGTTGAAAGCGATACTAACATTATTACCTATTATAATATCATTACCTAAATCCAAGAAACATCGGTAATTAATATAAGAGTTAGCACCAACTTTTAGTTTTCCTTTTCCTGCCCTACAAAAGCATTGAGGATATATCCTTGAAGTTTTGTGGATAGCATATCCTAAGGAATTATATATCCACCTTTGTAAAATGGGGGTCGGTAAAAACACTTGAAGCTATTCCATTTAGAAGAATATTTTTTATATTATAGGCAAACTTTCCCTGATTGCCTTTTAACTTGTTTATTATTTTATCGTAAATCATTGTATTCATCGCTATTCGCTTGTTATTATCTGATGTTTGAGTAGATATAAATTATTTCCCAAGCTCCTTAATTCTCTGTTCCTCCTTCAATGAGCAAACAAGCAGTTGTCCATTCTTCTCGGCTACAATATAGCCATCCAAGCCTTGAACTACCACCTTGCTTTCATCGGCTGCATGAACCACGCAGTTCTTGCATTCATACAAGCGGATGTCCTTGCCTACCTTG
>ENA-USTZ01000515-USTZ01000515.1-human-gut-metagenome-genome-assembly--contig:-NODE-515-length-17815-cov-6.547300_pt1 | contig 17815 bp, 23 predicted proteins | sample MGYA00250049_ERZ773375 | MGnify/ENA primary metagenome ERZ773375 (study PRJEB29103, sample SAMN06111956) | human gut metagenome | biome: human gut; feature: ankylosing spondylitis patient; material...
GCCTGAAATGCATCTTTTCCCAGCCTTACCGTATCGGAAGTGTAGATTTCATCTGTAAGTCTTCTATCGAATTTCATTTTCATCCTCGTAGGGTTTTGATTCTGCCGCGCACTTCAATTCTGGTATGTCTTTTATGGTCAACTGGCATACTGATTTGTGATCAAGCTTGTACAATATAACTAGTATAGTATACTTGCGCAGCGTTTCGATTTCAAGCGTTAATTGGCATTGGCTGTGTAAAAAAAGAGAGGCCAATCTGCGTAAAAATTTACACAAGTTGATCCCTGTACTTTTCCACAATCCGGCTATCCGTATAGACAGCCGCCCCTGCGATGCGGTATACTCGAACCAGATCAACATTTTCAGGAGGAAAATCATGGTGGGAGAAAACAACAAGGTCGTCATCGTTACCGGAGGAAGCTCCGGCATCGGACGGTGCACGGCATCCGCTCTGAAAGAGAACGGCTGCATCGTCTATGAGTTCAGCCGCAGAAGTATCCCTATGGAGGGTGTTACCCATCTGTCTGTCGATGTGACCGATGAAGATGCGGTCAACGCCGCTGTGCAGCAGGTCATCCAAAAAGAGACCAAAATTGATGCAGTGATCAACTGTGCAGGCTTTGGCATTTCCGGTGCGGTGGAGTTTACGTCCATGGAGCAAGCCAAAGCACAGTTTGATGTGAACTTTTTCGGGACAGTCACTGTAAATAAAGCAGTTCTCCCCTTCCTACGCCATCAAGGGAAGGGGCATATTGTGAACATCAGCTCTGTTGCTGCCGTAGCGCACATTCCGTTCCAGACCTTCTACTCTGCAAGCAAAGCCGCTATTTCCTCTTACTCCTATGCGCTGGCAAACGAAGTCAAGCCCTACGGCATCCAGGTCACCGTCGTAGAACTGGGTGACATCTGCACCGGATTTACAAAGGCACGTCAAAAAAGCATTCTCGGCGATGATGAATACGGTGGACGCATCTCCCGGAGCGTCAGTCAGATGGAGCATGACGAGCAAAACGGCATGGACCCGGCACGCATTGGACGGTACATCGCCGGTATTGTGGAGAAAAAGAAGCCGGCAGTCGTTTATGTTGCCGGTGCACAGTATAAATTCCTGAGCCTTTTGTGCAAGCTCCTGCCTGCCGCAGCACGCGGAAAGATCGTGGGGAAAATATACGGGTAACAGGCGCATTGCTCCGCAAAGCTGCCATATCCGTATTTTGTGGACAACGAAGCAGCGTTGTTCTCCTCGGAGTCCGGAAAAAAGGCAAGCCCTCCTTCATAAATTACAGTAACCGTTTATGATACTATGGGGAGGGGTCGGCATGTTTTTATCTCTTCTGCAATTTTTTGCCACAAAGTTTCTGGTTCTGGCGCTTCATCTGGAAAGCGGCAGCTTTCCGCGGCCCCTCTCTGCCCGGGAGGAAACCGAAGCCTTTTCCGCACTGCGTGCCGGTGACCCTGCCGCACGGGAAAAACTGATCCGGCACAATCTGCGTCTGGTGGCACACATCGTAAAAAAATACTACGCCCTGCCCGGCGATCAGGACGACCTTATTTCCATCGGCACCATCGGCCTGATGAAAGCGGTGGATACTTTCGACTCTGACCGTCGGGCACGCTTTTCCACCTACGCCAGCCGGTGCATTGAAAATGCTATCCTCTCCCCAGCGCACTTTGGGATGGAAAAGAGAATCCACCTCTTTCACGCAATGACGCATCTACGTCAAAATGGATTTTTTGGAGCCGAGAGAGCGGTCACCTTTTTCTACTTCAAAAAGTATCATGTGAGGGTTGTGGTCTAACCCCTCTATACATCTTACAGGTAACTTTGGCAGGCCCCCGCACCACCGTAGAGGCGCAGGCGTTCTACCGTATGGTAATTTTTCTCCGGCCAAACGAAAAAGCTCGTCTGCAAGCCACGATATGTGGCAGCGCAGACGGGCTTTCGTTATGGAATCATTCTGTTTCAATTATTCTGATATTCGCTCTGACTTACATGGCGTTCCGTAAAACACGCAGTCGTTCTTCAAACGTTGCTTTCCATGCCGGATGCTCGGAGAATACGGTGTGCTCCACCTGACGGACTTGGTTCAGTCCGATGTTCCGCACCGCTTCCACTGCAGCATCTTTTTGGCTCAGATGGCGTTTTCCCACGGTCAGACAGTTTGCGCCTTCTGGCGTGTCGTACTGCTGAAACGCCCGGTTGAAGTCCATCAGGTCATGCAGACGGATGGGCTGATTGGTTTCGTTGTCTACCAGCAGACCCCAATTTTCCCAATGACGGTCAGTATTGCCCACCAGATAATCCAGAATGTTCATCATATAGTAGCCGGGAGCATCCAACTCTAAGATCTTATCCAGCGTGTTCCAATCATGGTTCGTGCAGTAGACGTCATAGGCTGCATAGGTCACAAGACTGTATCGCTGAGATGTCATGATTTTGCTGATAGAAACCGGCTCATTTTCAAACATCCCCTGCTCATACAGTACCTGATGGCAGTCAAAGCACCGGCAGATTTTGCTTGCCAGCACTTCACGTTCCACCGCATCCCTGCCGCCATCCTTGTAAAGATAGAATCCATCCTCTTTGCGCACCCATGCTTTGGGGTACAAGCCGCCCGTAGACAGGTCATTTGCCAGAAGATGGGCGTTTGTCACCGTCATTTGGTGCCCCCGCAGCGCAATATCCACAAGCGCATTGCTTAAGGAGTGTGCAAAAAGGTTGATATCCTCGAATCGAATCTTCTCGTTTTCTTCTTTCACCCAGAACACATCCAGCAAAGACAGACAATGGTAGGATAATGCAATCTGTGCTCGTTCCCTGTCCGTAACACTCTGAGATGCACCGATACTGTTCAGGATTTCCTTGGCGTAGGTGCGATCCAACGTCAACATCCGGGAGGCGCACCAATAGTAAAAGTTCGTTACATTATTGATGCGCTCGTCAAAATCATCCGATTCCACCAGAACCAGATCATAGGGCATGAAATCCTCGAGGCAGACCCTGCATTCCCCTGTCGTGCTGAGTTGTGCCACACAGCTTTCCCGGTGCATGATCTCATAAAACATGGTTTTCATCCCTCCCTGCGTTCTGTGTCTTGCTCTGTATTTATATTACCTTCTTTTTTCACGGGACGCAAGAGCTTTTACTTTTCAAAAAGCTTTTTCTGCTGCTCCATCAGGACGGTTTCGATACGCTCTTTCAGCAAAAAGTGGAATTGTTTCGGGTAATAGCACAGATATTTGTCGAGGATCGTATCAATACCTGTTTTATCAATGTTTACCGCAAGCTGCTTTCCGTAAAGAGCTTGTGCCGTATGCACCGTCTGCGCAAATCGGGATTTGAACGGAAGGCACTGCGCCTTTGTCAGATAGGCACGGCTTTCAATTTCAGGGCTGTACAGAGCAAAATCCAGTAAGAATGAATCTCCGCAGTCAAAAATCGGGCAGGGCTTATAACCAAATTTATCTGTGCGATGGAAGGATGGCAAGACAAATACAGTTCAAGCGATTTCCGACAGCGAATCTCCGGGCTGTGATAGGGCACCACACGGTTAAACCGATTTTGTGCCGCCAGTTTGTGGCATTGGTTCAGATCCATATGAAGTTCAAGAGCAATATTCCGAACGGTAACGCAAATTTTACCGCATTTTGATGACGGCAAGTTCTGGATGTTCTCGGAAGGCGGGAGAAAGTTCATCGGACTGGAAAAGAACAGTCACGTCTGCCTTGCCATTTACGACAAGTATGATGGTTTTGGCAATCTCAGAAGCCTGCAGGTCACCGGCGATGGTCGAGCCTTTCTCGGAGGAGTACAACACCCATGCTGCTTTCAGGAAGATCCCGCTGGACGCTCTGAAAAAACTGCCCTCACCGATGAATCTGATCTGCGTGACGCCTACCCGCATCGATGCTCTGTTCTCCGATTTCAAGAAAGACGGTTACAACGTCCGACAGGTCCTGCATCAGCTTGCGTGAACAGAATTAGCTAAATCAACCAATAGAGACCTCCGAATCTCTTTCTGCTTGGAAAAAGGTTTGGAGGTCTCTTCTTTACAATTTTCCGGAATAGCGGCTTTCACCAGCAGCGTCATGGGACGGCCCAGTTCATCTTTCATTCCGGGAATCCTCAGCATCTCTGCAGAGGTTCGTTGTCATATTCGCTGGTATGGAGTGGTTTCACTGGCTGCATTGAACTTCTGATAACATCCAAAATAGTCTGATCCGCCGGGAGCCACGGAACGGAATCAATGTCATCTTTTGTCAGCCACCGCGCGGCTTCCGCTTCTTTCAGAACAAGCTCGCCGGAAACCACTTCACACCAGAAGCAGTCCATGGAAAGATGAAACGCCGGATAATCATACTCGACCGTACCAATCCGGTCACCCACGGCGATTTCCGTGTCCAGTTCTTCTTCGATTTCCCGCTTCAGAGCCTGCTGCGGGGTTTCGCCCGGCTCGATTTTGCCGCCCGGAAACTCCCACTGACCTTTATAGTCGCTATAACCGCGGGCAGTGGCGTAGATTTTGCGTTTTGCCTGCATGGAGTCGCAGATCACAGCGGCCACAACACGAATCGTTTTCATAACGTTCTCCTTTTGGATTCATTAGGCCGACCGTCAGAAGTCCCACCGACACGATAGAACACCCTGTTTCCTGCTTTTCTTGCAGTAAGCAGCCCCATCTCATGGAATTTCATCACAAACGTCCGAATAGTTGCATACGCAGCGTTTCGGAAATCCTTTTCCAGCTGCTTTGTGGTAAACTCCTCTGCACCATAAGCAGACAGAACATACTCCCAGAGCAGCCGTTCTTTTTCTGTGATTTTTCCTTCCGCAAGAGCAGTTTGATATACCTCAAGATCAGTTTTCGGCGGGACTGCATCCACCTGCAGGCGGTTATAGACCTCATTGCAGAAGTAGAACAGAAAGGGAGTCACATCCGTATAGCCGGAAATCAGAGCATTTCTCTCCACGCGTTCGTAGGCTTTGTAATATGCGTCCTTGTTTTCAGCGATGTATCGGGAAAACGGCGTGAACAGTGCCGCAGGATAGCCCTGCTGAACAAGATACCAGAGGTGGAATAGCCGTGCAGTGCGTCCATTCCCGTCAAAATAGGGGTGGTAGTACGCAAAGGCAAAGTGCAGAATGGCAGCCTTATGCAGCTCATTGATGCCGTCATTGGCATTCGCAAAATCGACAAGACATTTCATGGCACCGGGAAGCCGCTCTGCCGGAAGTCCCGGTCTGGGTTCTTCACCGCCCACAATAAAAACCTCGCCATGCCGATAAAAGTGGTTTGGCAGTAATCGATCTTCATCCGGGAGATAATCCCCTGTGCTGATCTGATATAGGTGATGCAGATTCTCCTCGGTGATCCTATTCTGACGATTCGCGATAAACTCCAGTCCGCGCTTCATACCATAGATGCGGGCTTCTTGTTCATCACGAGGGGCATAACCATCGAGGATATAACGGATACTGCTGCGGGTCGAGCGGATACTTTCAATTTGAAAAGTAGCATAAATTTCCTCGGTCATCGCCGACAAACCGAAGTTTTGTCCACTGACAGGGACAGAGAGCAACTGCTTCATACCATTTGTTGAAATTTGCGCGAGGTTCGGCAGGTAAAACAGCTTATTTCCAGAAAAATCAGTCAACGGCAGAGGCTGCGCAAAGTTTTGCTGCAGCAATTCGGCAAATTCTTTGACGCTGACAGTCGAGTACTTGTATTCCATCCGATTGAGTTCAAACAAATGCTTATCTGAAAGCATTTTGGCAAACTGTGCCCCATCCATTCTGTCCACCTCGCAGTTGATACTTATTGATACTATATAGTATCAATATACCGATTCTTTATAAAAAAGTCAACCGAAACAGGCCGAACCAACTTTTTTCCATACTTTCCGTCAAAATTCCCGTGGCACAGCCACGAATCACATCTCCATCGGCTTATTCCCCACTTCGTCCAGATACGCATTCAAAAATTCCGCTGCAAGGCTGTTGGGACGGATGTTTTCTCTGGCTTCCTGTGGGGTGAACCACTTGCAGCGGTCCACTTCGTGGTTGATATGCAGCGCCTTTGCGGTTCTGACGAAAGCCGTAAAGTTGCACATCAGCGTGTTGGACGGCTCAAAAAACTTAGTACGGTTGAACCGGAGGTGCTCTACTTCCAACCCGGTTTCTTCCCGGACTTCCCGCACCACGGCGTGTTCTTCTGCCTCACCGCGGTTCACATATCCAGCCACCAGAATATAAGAGGGCTTGCCGTACTGCTGGATGAGCAGAATTTTCCCGGTTTCCTCATCCACAACAATCATGCTGACTGCCACATTGTACATCGGGAACCGGTATTGCTGGCATTTCGGGCAATAAGGCACAATGCCCTCTTCTTCCAGTTCTTTTTCAATCAATGCCGTACCGCATTCAAAGCAATGCTTCTGAATCATTTTTACACTCCAAACACTGTTTTCGTCAGCCGGATACCTGCTGCCGTCTTCATCGTATGTTCCATAAAGGTTCGGATTGCCTGCTGGTCGTACCCGCTTTCGGACGCATTGACGATATAATCTGCCTCAATCAGAATCTGATAGTCAATGCCGTCGATCTGCGCCGGACTATGGTGGTGCCCTACCAGATAGGCCACCCGGTCGATCTGTTCTGCTGTCATGCCGGTATCCGCCAAGAACTCCCGCACCAGCGGGGCACCCTCCTGCTCCTGATATTTACCATTGGTGTTGCCGTACTTTTTGCGGCAGAGCGGGCAGGCGATATCGTGGGTGATGGCCGCCACCTCCAGAATAAACTGCGTGTCTGCGTCCAGCCCCTCCAGCTCACCAATGGTTTTGGCATAGGTCCACACGCAGCTCAGGTGCGTGATGTCATGGATATTCCCTTCGGAAAAGGCGATCATCTTTTCCATGATCTGTGCAATGGTCATCATTTGTTTCACTCCCGTTTTTAATACTTAAATGTTCACCTTGATAAACGCGAATTTGTTACTCTAATTCCGTGCGAAGGGTGAATTCATCGGGAAGATCGTAAATCGCTTTTTTCAGGAAAAGCGGATAAAAATATTCATCTTTCAATCTATCAAACTCCAGCCATTCAAAAGTATGGATATGCTTTCCTTCTGTCAGAGTAAAGACGTTTCCTCTTTCCAGTAGAGTTGTCTCTGAAATATCCACCAGAAAATAAATACACAGTTCATGATAATGTAGATTATCCACATCTTCGGTAAAAAAAGCCTGATTGAGCCATAATGGACGTGTAATCTTTGGAGTTACACCAAGTTCTTCCTGAACTTCCCGAACCACTGCTTGCTCAGCAGTTTCACCCATCTTAACTCTTCCACCCGGAAGATAAAAATAGGGTGAACGTTCATCGTGCATCGCTAAAATTTTATTTTCCGCGATTATCATGGCACATACTCTATAATTAAATTTTTGATTTTCACAATTATAGGAAATATCCATTGCATTGCCTCCTCTAAATTCTAATTTTCCAATTTAACAAATTCCGATTCATAAAATCCCCGTCAGCGCCACTGCCACCAGAAGGGACGGCAGCAGGTTTGCCACCTTGATGGTTCTTGGCCACACCAGATTGATGCCCACACAAAAAATCAGAATATTTCCTACCAGCGAGAGATTGTTCAGCACAGCGTCCGTCATAAAGCCGGACAGCACTACCGCAAGAGCCGTCATGGCACCTTGCAGCACTGCCACCGGAATAAATGAAAACACGCAGCCCTTGCCCATGGAGGACGCCATGATGAGCACAATGATAAAGTCCAGAATCGCTTTTGCTACCAGCGTGGAATGGTCGCCGTAGATGCCATCCTGAATGGAGCCGATGACGGCCATGGCCCCGATGCTCACCGTCAGGGATGCCGACACGAAGCCGTTGACGAACTGGTTGTCGCCGTCACTGCCAGTCTTGTGTTTGAGCCACTCGCCAAAGCGTTCAAACTGTGCATCCAGATCAATAAGTTCACCCAGCAGCGCACCCAACGCCAGCGATAGAATCATGACCATAGAGCCACCAGTGCTCAAAGTTCCGTCTGGCCTAACCGTCAGTATCTTGGAGAGCGTTCCCGCCGCTCCCAGAAACACCACGGAAAAGCCCGTGGCTTTGATGATTGTATCCTGATAGCGCTCTTTCAGAAAGCGTTTGAACAGAATACCCAGCACACCGCCTATCACAATGGCCAGCGCATTGATGATCGTTCCCAATCCCCGCATTTTCGTTTTTCCTTTGCTTACTGATTCCTGTATTTGTTTAAGACTTCATCCGGGATATGACAGTAGCTGCAATCTTCCGGGTACCGCTCCAGATGGTGCTGATGCTCCTCTGCACTCCGGACGTAATTCGTCAGCGGCAGCACTTCTACAACGATTTTATCCCGGTCCTTCCGGCTGTCAATAAAGGCTCTTGCTTCTTCCAGATGTCCGGGATTTGTGCTGTAAAGCCCCGTGCGATACTTTTTTCCAACATCAACGCCCTGTTTGTTCAGGCTGTACGGGTCGATGATTTCAAACAGATGCTCCATAAGCTCTGTAACACTGGTACATTTCTCATCAAAGACCACTTTAACGCACTCTGCGTATCCATCATACGGGCCGTCCAGCGTGTTTGTTGTTCCGTTGGCTCTCCCGGCTTCGGTCGTCCGTACACCGGGCACCGTATCAAAAAAATGCTGGACGCCCCAAAGGCACCCGCCTGCAATGTATACCGTTTCCATACTCTTGACTTTCCTTCTTTTACTGGTACAGTTTGCATCCATGCTCTGTACTCCTTACGGTTTCCTTGCTAGCTGCAAATCGATTCATCATATCAACTCACAAAAAGTGCTTCCGCACCATTGCAGAGTAATTATCATATTGTTGAAAGCCATATCGCTCATAAAAATGTACTATCCCTGATAAGCAGGGTCCACCAAAAGATAATGCAAAAATGCGACTGTTTCTCCATCATCAAGCGCGCGAACCAGCCCGACCAGCTTATCACCATCCCACGCAGAAATAACTCGTGTGGAATTGTGCATCGCACGGACAAGTTTTTCGGGATAATTGCCGGATTCCCAGTGAACGGATAAAAACAGTTTCTGCAATTCATCGGCCGTGAAATCTTTTGTTTGTTTATACTCGATTTCCATGATGCACCCCTTTATACCTCCCACAAATGCGAAGTTGTCTTACTTCTTGTCATTGAAGTAGATGATAAAAGCACCCATTACTGCAATAGCAATGAGCAATCCAAACTCAACCCAATTACCTAAAAGTTCAAGTCCTACGACCGTACCTAAATAACCAACAATCAATGTAACGATTGCTGCCAAAATCGCTTTACCCATATAATCACACTCCTTTGTCAAATTCCGATTTATCAAATAAGAATTTCCGTCAATTTTTCTCTTGATGCGGCTCGCTTCTAAGAGTAGGAACGAACTGTTCTGTTGCCGGAGACGGCCCATTCAGGTCGATCTCCGGCAGTATTTTTGTTATCGCCTATTAAAAAACAGCCGGAACGACTTTCTGCTGCGCTACATCGATGATGCCGTATGTATTCAGTCTGAGTTTTGGAATGACCGGAAGGCTGACGAAGGCGAGGGTCATAAAGATGCCGATATCTTCCGCTACACCATGTGCCTTGAGGGCATCGTTCAGCGCCTGCATTTTCGCCGCAACGCTCTCTGCGCTTTCGGTGCTCATCAATCCGGCCACCGGAAGCGCAAGTTCTGCCACGACCTGTCCATCTGCCACAAACGCAAGTCCGCCTTTGTTTTTCCGCACAGTGTTGCCGGCCAGCATCATATCGGTATCGTTGTCCCCTGCCACGATCAGGTTATGGGAATCATGTGCGATGCTCGATGCAACGGCTCCGCATTTCAGGCTGAAGTTTCCTAAAAAGCCAATGCCCACATGGCCGGAGTGATGATGCCGCTCAAAAACGGCCAGTTTTACGATGTTGTGTTCCGGGTCCACACCGGGAGCTTTGCCCGGATGCCGTTGGAACGGGATGATTTTTTCCTCCGTAAGCAGCTCGCCCCGGTTCAGGCAGATGACACGCTCCTGCTCCCCGCTTTCCCGAAGTTCCAAATCCTCCAGTGTGATCTCATCCAAATCGAACGAGTTCATGACGCGTGCAAAGCGCGCATGGTCGATTTCAAGCGATGCGGGTTTCTGCACCCTTCCGTGTTCTGCCACCAGCGTGCCGTTCTTGTAAACCTGTTCGACCGTAAAGGATTCCAGATCAGAAACCACGACCAGATCTGCCCGGTACCCCGGTGCTACGGCACCGCGCTGCTTGAACCCAAAATACTGTGCCGGAACCAGCGTCGCCATTTTGACGGCCACTGCTGGGTCTGCGCCCAGCCGGATTGCTTTACGGATGTTGGAATCGATGTGTCCGCTGTCCAGCAGGTCACCGGGGTGCTTATCATCTGTCACCAGCATACAGCGGCTGCAATAGGGCTCCCGGAACAGCGGCATCAGGGCCTCCATATTTTTGGCAGCCGTTCCTTCCCGGATCATGATGTATTGTCCGCGCCGGAGTTTTTCCATGGCTTCCTCGATGTTGGAGCACTCGTGATCGGACTGAACGCCTGCCGCAATATAAGCATTCAGGTCCTTATCGCTCAAGAGCGGTGCATGGCCGTCCACGATCTTTCCCGCTTCGGTGCAGTCGCGGATCTTCTGCAGGATCTTCGGGTCACAGCGCACCGTCCCGTAGGCATTCATCAGCTCCGCAAGCCCCAGCACGCGGGGACTGCCGTAGTAAGGCCGGAGCTGTTCTGCGTTCAGCACCGCACCGGATTCATCCAGATCCGTGGCCGGCACACAGGAGGGCAGCATGAAATAAACCGAAAGGGTCAGATTTTTTGTCGTTTCCAGCATGAAATCCAATCCTTCCAGCCCCGCAACGTTCGAGATCTCGTGTGGGTCTGTGACCACCGCAGTGGTACCGTGGGGCAGCACTGCCTGCTCGAAAGCCGGACCACAGAGCATGGAGCTTTCGATGTGGATATGCCCATCGATCAGGCCCGGGCAGACATATTTGCCGTGCAGATCAACTTCTTTCCGGCCATGATACGTGCCCACGCCCACGATCGAATTTCCGCTGATGGCAATATCAGCGGTGTCGATCTCATCGGTAAACACATTGACGATTCTGGCATTTTTCAAAACCAGATCAGCCAAAGCATCTCCTCTGCCTGCCGAGATCCGGCGTTTCAGTTCATCGGACTGCATAGAAACATCTCCTCTCTCTGAAGTTCGATTTTCTCACCTGTGGATTGGTTCTGCCATTATTCTACCACGCCTTGCCGCTGCGGAAAAGATGTCGGGAAACAAAAATGGCCCCGGAGGGCTTGTTACAGCTCTCCGGGGCCACTTTATGTGCGTTGTGCCTTGGCGCAGACCGTCAGCACTCCACTGCCACCTTGATCACGCCGTCCCGTTTCTTTTCAAACAGCTCGTAGCCCTCTGCGATCCGGCGCAGGGGGTAGGTGTGGGTGATGAGCGGTTCGGTATCGATCTTGCCTTCTGCGATGAGACGCAGCGTTTCTTCACAATTGCAGCCGTCCACGCCGCCGGTCTTAAAGGTGAGGTTTTTGCCGTACATTTCCGGCAGCGGCAGGGTCTGTGCCTTATCGTACAGCGCCACCACCGTCACAACGGCGTTGGGCCGTGCACACTCCCATGCCAGCCGGAAGGTGGAGTCTGCCCCTGCCACCTCCAGCACCACATCGGCCCCGTCGTGGTCGCTGTGGGCACGCACAAAGGCGGCGCAGTCCTCCGGCTGCACGGTGAGCACCTGCGGGTAGTGCCGACGGATGAACTGCAGGCGGCTTGCGTCCTTTTCACAGATGATGATGCGCTTGGGGCTGTGCAGCATGACGCACAGCAGCGTGCAGATGCCAGTCGGCCCTGCACCGAGGATCAGCACGGTATCCTCGGGGGTGATTTCCGAGATGCGTGCCGCCCAAAAGCCGGTGGCCAGCACATCGCCCACCAGCAGCGCCTGCCGATCGGTAACGCCGTCCGGGATCTTGTTCAGTCCCTGATCCGCAAAGGGCACCCGGACATACTCGGCCTGCCCGCCGTCGATGCGGCAGCCCAGCGCCCAGCCGCCGTTTTGATCGGTGCAGTTGTTCACGAAGCCTTTTTTGCAAAAGAAGCACTCTCCGCAGAAGGTCTCCACGTTCACCGTCACCCGGTCGCCGGGTTTCACATTGGTCACCGCACTGCCCACTTCTTCCACGATGCCCACCATCTCGTGCCCTACCGTGATGCCGGGCACCGCCCGGGGCACGCTGCCGTGCTTGATGTGCAGATCGCTGGAGCAGATGCTGGCAAGGGTCACCTTTACAATGGCGTCCCGCTCGTGCTGCAGCACCGGCTTTGGCTTTTCCATCAGGGCAAACGTCCCCTTTGAAACGTAGGTATAGGTCAGCATGCTTATTCCCTCCATGCGCTTTGATCTTTCCGGACTTGAGTATACCACGCAGCTATGGCAAAGAGCAAGCCGCAAAAGGCCCGCCCTTTGCGGCAGCTCTCCGCCGATCAGATCTTGGGCTGATACTGCATGCTGGACACATTGTAAATGGTAACAAAAGCCTTGGGGTCTTCCCGGTTGATAAAGTTCATCAGCTTCTGATATTCGCTCTTGTCCACGATGGTAATGATCTCGTTGTGCTTTTCCAGATTGTATGCACCGATGGCCTCGTACATGGTCGCACCGCTGTGCAGGTCATAGAGGATGAACTGACGCAGCGCCTCCTCTTTTTCGGTGATGATGCAGACGCGGCGTTTGATGCTGTTATCAAAGATGAAATGGTCCAGCACGATGCCGTTGAAGTAAGTACCGAGGATACTCAGCACCACGGTCTTTTTATCGTAGACCAGGGCCGCGGAAAGCGCCACACACATTCCCGACAGAGACATGGCTTTTCCCAATTCCATGTGCAGGTACTTGTTCATGATCTTTGCCACGATATCCAGCCCGCCGGAGGATGCATTGCGGTTGAACAAAATACTCAGCCCGATGCTGACCACCAGAATATAGCACAGCACGTCCAGCTCCTGACTGCCGGTCATCGAGCCGAACTCCGGGAACAGCTTTTCAAACAGCCCCAGAAACACCGGCAGCAGCACACTGGTGTATACGGTCTTTGCGCCAAATTCTCTGCCGCAGGTAAAGAACCCGATGATAAGAAGCACGACGTTCAGGATCATCGTAATGACCGACAAGGGCAGCGGCACAAAATTGGACAGCACGATGCCAAGGCCGGAAATGCTGCTGACGGATGTATGGCTCGGCACCAGAAAAAAGAAAACGCCCGCCGCAATGATCGCCACCGCCCCGGTCAGGACTGCCGTCTCCCTCAGGACTGCGCCGGTCTTTCCTTTTACATCACTCATCTTTGTCCCCCTAAAATCAAATTTGTTTCACCGATCTCCTCATCTTTGTCGATGCGGACAAGGAGCTTACCGCCAAAGCGTTTGTATTCCATAGTGAAGTACCTCCATAAATTCCGAGTTTCTGTTCTCAGTATACCATGATTTTCCCTTGCGGAAAAGATAGCGAAACAAAAATGCCCCCGGAGGGCTTGTTGCGGCTCTCCGGGGGCATCCCTATATACGTTATGCCTTGGCGCACACGACCGGCGTTTTACTCGATCTCGATCAGGTTCGGGTTCTCAGGCAAAGCCTTCGTCTGCTGAGGAGCAGGCAGCTCGATGTGCAGGACGCCATCCTCGAACTTTGCGTGGATGTCTTCCTTCTTCACATCGCCCACGTAGAAACTGCGCGCGCAGGTGCCGGAGAAGGATTCGCGCCGCAGATAGCGGCCCTTCTTATCCTTTTCGTCGTTGCTGTGGCTGCGCACTGCCTGAATGGTCAGGTAGCCGTCGTTCAGATCCATCTGAACGTCTTCCTTCTTGCAGCCCGGCAGGTCAACAGCTACTTCGTAGCCATTGTCCGTCTGTTTGACATCGGTCTTCATCATGTTTGCACCACGCTTACCAAAGGCACCACGAGCCTCACGGTTCATAGCACGTTCCAGTGCAGCGTCATTCCAGAACGGATCGAAGAAATCATCGAACAGGTTTTCATGGAAAACAGTCGGCATAAGCATAAATCATTCCTCCAATCCCGGCGTTCGGGTCGGGGCAAAAAATCTGAAGCGTCCATTCAGAAGGGCTTTCCGGGGAGCCTAGCGGCTCTCCTTTTGCCCTTCCTCCTGAGCACGCCACTGTTATAGCACCGTTCATTAGCAGTGTCAATAGAAGAGTGCTAAAATTCATAAAAGAATAATACTTTTATAAAATCCTATGCAATCTTTTCAAAATTCAGTCGTATCATCGTGTTTTTATCATTTCTGCCGGTACATCGGCGTAGACAGATATTTCATGCCGTTGTCCGGGACGATGACCACGATGTTCTTTCCCTGATTCTCCGGTCTGCGGCCCACCTGCACCGCTGCGCGCAAAGCCGCTGCTGCCGATGTGCCCAGAAACAGTCCTTCCGCCCGCAGCACCTCATGGGCCGTTTCGTAGGCTTCCTCGGTGCGGACATTGATGCACGCATCGCTCCAGTCTGGCCGCAGATAGTCGGAAAGTGCGCTTTCCGGCACATCATACGCCGGCAAAACGCCATCTATGATCTGCGCATCCGGGTGCTCCGGGGTCAGGCGGGAGTCCGGATGGGGCTGCACCAGAACCACTTGCAGATTCGGGTTGCGGCTGCGCAGATAACTTGCTGTGCCAAAACCCGTGCCGCCGGTGCCCGCCATGCAGACCAGAATATCCACATGGCCTTCTGTATCATTCATTTCAACTCTTTGATTTCCGGGATGGATGCCGCTGCACCTTTGCGCTGCACGGCAATTCCGGCTGCTTTGGTAGCAAGCCGCATGGCGTCCTCTACTGAACTGCCGCTGCAAAGGCCCGCCAGAAAATAGCCGCTGTAAGTGTCCCCGGCAGCTGTAGTATCCACGGCCTGCACCTTTTCGCAGGGGACAAACAGCCGCCGCTCTGCATCCAGATAGTAGCTGCCCGCACTCCCGGCTGTCAGAAGCAGACGGGTCTGCGGGTATTTTTCGTGCAGCAGGGTCAAAACAGCGTCCGCTTCAAAGGTCTCGGTTCCGGCAAGGGCGCAGGCTTCCACCTCGTTGACACAGAGCACATCCACCAGTTCCATCGGGTAGGTCAAGATGCCGACATCGTAGGGTGCGGCATTGAAGAAAATGGAAAGCCCCTTTTTCTGTGCGGCCTGCATCAGGTACGGCAGATTGGAGATCTCATTTTGCAGCACTAGCCAGTCGCCTGGCGAAAAGGCTTTCAGCGTGTGGTCGATCTGCTCTGTGGTGATCTCCTGATTGGCACCGCCGTAGATCAGGATACAGTTTTCGCCGCGGCATACCTCAATGATGGCGTGGCCGGTGGCAGCAGCATCGTCCTTTATCAGATAATCTGTATGAATACCATTTTGTTTCAGGTAATCCACAAATGGTTGTCCATCTGCGCCGACACGACCCGCATGGTATACTGACAATCCAGCTCGTGCAAAGGCGATAGACTGGTTTGCGCCTTTCCCTCCAAAGCCCCGCTGCATGGACTTGGCTGCAAGGGTCTCTTTGGGCGCGAGAAAGTGCTCGACCTCATAGGTATAATCGTAGTTGAGGGAACCAAACGAAAGGATTTTCATGGTATATCTTTTTTACTCCATTCTCTGAATCACCGCACCCAGCCATCGGCACAGGGTATCGCCTGCCTGATTTGCGATCTCCAGCACGCGGGCGTGGCTATGCTTGACCGTCTGGATGCCGGTGGCCATGTTAGTGATGCAGCTGACGGCCAGTACCTTCATGCCCATGTAGTTGCAGACCATGGTTTCCGGCACGGTGCTCATGCCCACGGCATCGGCTCCCATCCCCGCAAAGGCGCGAATTTCAGCCGCCGTTTCATAGCAAGGGCCCATAAAGCCCATGTAAACGCCCTCCTTGTAGGCAATGCCCAGTTCATCGGCGGTCTGCTTGGCAAGGTTCCGCAGTTCCAGACTGTAAGGTTCGGTCATGTCCGGGAAGCGGGGGCCGAAGCGCTCATCGTTGGGGCCAATGAGGGGGTTCGTGCCCATCATGTTGATGAAGTCGGTAATGAGCATCAGGGTGCCCGGCGCAAACTCCCGGTTGATGCCGCCGCAGGCGTTGGTCAACACCACCTTTTCCACGCCCAACAGCTTGAACACATAGAACGGGTAGCAGACTTCCTTCATGGAGTAGCCCTCATAGAAATGGAAGCGGCCTTCCATGGCGTAGACTTCCGTGTCCCCCAGCTTGCCAGCCAACAATGCGCCTTTGTGTCCTGCCACCGTGGATACCGGGAAGTTGGGGATATCCTTGTAGGACAGTTCTTCCGTGTCCGTAAAGTCCGCGGTCAGCTTGCCAAGGCCGGAGCCCAGCACCACCGCGATCTTCGGGCGCTTTTTCGTGTGCGTCTTGATATATTCCGCACTTTCCAGTGCCTTTTCATAAAGATGTTCCATACCGTTCTCTCCTTTTCCCAAAAAATTCGATATACTCTCTGGGTTCAGTATATCGGATTTTTCAGGCCGATGCAAGACGCCCTTCATCGAGTCTTATTAAAAACCAAGGAGCAGATACTTCACATCACGAGTGTGTTGTATCTGCTCCTTGGTTCTCCGAATGTCTTATCTCTGGCCGATGTTCCACCGAAACAGCTCATATCCTTCCCGGATATCCTCCGGCAGACGTTTCAAAGTCTCGTCCCGCAGTTCCTGCGGCATCCCGTAAAAGGCTTCGGCAATGCCGCCGGTAATGCAGGCAAGGGTGTCGCTGTCACCGCCGAGGGAAACAGCATTGCGCAGGGCATCCTCAAAGCCGGTGCTTTCCAGAAAGGCAATGATGGCCTCCGGCACGGTCTGCTGACAGGTCTCCACATGGCGATAGCCCGGACGAATTTCATCGCAGGTGCGGCTCAAATCGTAGCCGAAGGTCTGCTCCACATACTGCCGGATCTCCGGCTTGCTGTGGCCGGTGCGTGCCAGAAAAATGGCCGCAGCCGTGGCCTGTGCGCCCTTGATGCCCTCCGGGTGGTTGTGGGTGACCTCGGCAGTCACCTTTGCCATCTCCAGTGTTTTGTCCAGTGTATCGAACAGCCAGCCAGCCGCCGCCACCCGCATCGCCGAGCCGTTGCCAAAGCTGCCGTAGGGCTGCGGATGCTCCGCACGCAGCCACCGGCGGAACATCCCACCGTAACCGGCATTGGGGTATGCCTTGCCCCAGCGCCGCATTTCGTGCTGCACCTCGGCAAAGGTTTTCTGTGCATTTCCCTGCCCTGCCATCAAGCCCCGCGCCACTGCGACCGTCATGACCGTATCATCGGTGAAGTGCGATTTTTCGCTCAGCAGCGGAAAGTCCTTGCTCTTGTGATTGTTCCGGTCAAACTCGTAGGGGCTGCCTACCATATCGCCCAAGATTGCTCCCAACATGGCTGATTCCTCCTTTACCCCTGATGCCGCATCTGGAAATCGGCTTCGATTTCCTCTTTCCACTCTGCGCCGATGGATGCCGGGCAGTCTGCCTGCCGCATCCGGCAGACCGTTTCGCTGACCACATGGTAATTGACTGCCACGCCCTGCGCATCGTTCTCGAACCGCACCGCCCGGTCTGCCCCGATGCCGAAGCGAGCGGCCTCCTGCATGGCGTCCATGTTAGCACCAAGGAACAGAAATTCCCAGCCGTACCGTTCTTTTTCCCGCTCGATCATCCGGCGGATCTTCTCGTAGCCAAACCGCT
>ENA-USTZ01000531-USTZ01000531.1-human-gut-metagenome-genome-assembly--contig:-NODE-531-length-17528-cov-6.348232_pt1 | contig 17528 bp, 16 predicted proteins | sample MGYA00250049_ERZ773375 | MGnify/ENA primary metagenome ERZ773375 (study PRJEB29103, sample SAMN06111956) | human gut metagenome | biome: human gut; feature: ankylosing spondylitis patient; material...
TTGTCCAAACGTTCCTGCATGTCATTATATTTTTTGTCATAATTCTTATCGGATACAGATAAATGATCCATCTGGTCTGCAAGCTTGTTCTTTGCCCCTGTTGTCTGGCTCAATCTGTCTTTCAAACCATCATATTCTCTGTCAAGCTCTGATGTATCAATACTGCCACCTATCTGCTTTCTGATTTCTTCCTCAAACTTCGGATTCTTTACAAATTTACGAATTATCTCCCCTACTGCCGCATTTATCCTGTCTTCATTCCACTGTCTTTTATATGTACAGCGGTATCCATCAACAAGCTTCCTATGTTTGCATGTATTCTTTTAATCTCTGTGTCGCCCACTGCCTGAATCTTGTTGCAATCACTGATCTAATTCGGTATCCAAGAGAGATAATCATATCAAGATTATAATGAGGAATCTGCCTTGTCACCTCACGATTTCCTTCTTTTCGAACCTGTCGGAAATTCCGACAGGTTGAAATTTCGTCTAATTCACCCTCCTCATAAATATGCTTAATATGTTCTACTACATTTGTTCGAGAAGTTTGGAATAATTCTGACATCTGCTGTTCAACTGTTTTCGTATTTCCTTTTGTTCATCATCACTCAATGTATCCATAAAAATGCAATACTCGTTTGGATAACCACCAACAAATATCATTCCCGGCATTTCAATCTGTTCAGGATTGAGAATCCACAAAACCTCTTTACCATGAAAATCTTTTACATATCTTAATTTTTGCCCTTTATACTTCACTACCATTATAATATAACCTCTAACTAGAAAATCAGAATCTATAAATCTTCTATCAATATAGCTTCATCCTTGCTTATCACTATTATCTTTGTCGCAAATTAGGTAATAATAAGCGATTACTCTTCTTTTAATATCATCAGAAGCATTCATTATAGTTTCAATCATTAATCCATCATCTGTCACGCATTCCGAAGTCAATACTTTATTCTTTTTATCATCTTCATCACAAAGTAAATCCACAAGCGGCATATCTAGTGCCTTGCATATGGCAACTAACTTATCTGCCTGCGGATTAATCTTTTTCTTTCGCCAATCACTTATCGTACTGGTAGCAATGCCGGTTCTACGCGATAATTCAGTCTGACTCATATGTAGTTCTTCGAGTCTATCAAAGATTCTTTCATATATGTTCATAGTTCAATATCCCTTTTACATTTCCGCATTTTCGGATATTGTATCATGGAACTATTTAACAATCGAGCTAAAGAACTATTTCAGTCTAGCGACATAGTAAACGTAGCTTACGAGGTTAAGGCTTATAGCATTGCACTAAAAGATAACAAATTACATTTATTCCTCACATGGCTCATTTGCCCAGAAATCTTTAACAGCAACCTGAACACATGTAATAAATATTTGCTCGTCATCATCATAATCAAAGTTAAGTCCAAATCCTAATTCATTACTGATGAAACCCTCTTCATCCTCTTCAATACTAGGATCCTGAGCCTTAATCATTTCCAATATATCCTCGTAGAACAGTTCTGAATTAAGACATTTACCTAGCATAGTCAACAGTTCAGGTGATGTACATAAAATAAAGGATACTCTTAAATCATCATCATACATAATCTGAAAATCATCATTACAATCATAAATAACTTCTTTTTTATATCCATACGGAGTATCTTTCCATTCTTCAAGCTCTGTTATAAGCTCATTTACCTTGTTCCTGTCCATTCCTAATTGAATTTGTCCAATAGATAAGCCAGGTTTTATCTCGTAACTCATATTCACCTCCAACAGCATAAGAATTCAATTGTTTATTTCATTTAATTAGATTTTATCTCTATTTAGGGGTGCAACTATTCGCGGACAACCTTTTTTTGCCGATACAATCCCGGCGCACGTCAAAAGTCTCAGCAAATTTTTGCACCCCTCTATAAAAATCAATATCAATTACACATTTTAACCAAGTTAAAACACAGTCACATCTATGCAGAAATTGCCCTGCAAACCGATTAGTTAGCGGCTTTTCGGCTTAGCAGGCACACCGCCTCACAATGCTCGGTCATCGGGAATAAATCCACCGGAGTCATTTTGATCACCTTGTAGCCATGAGTTGTGAGATACTTGAGATCTCTGGCGAGGCTCTCCGGACCACAGGACACATATACAACCTTTCTTGGGGAAAGGGTAACAAGGGATGAAAGGAACACCTCATTACTGCCCGACCTTGGGGGATCCATGCACACAACATCTATGGTTTCACCGGCTTCAGCCAGTTCCTCCATGAACACCCCGGCGTCATTATTATAGAAGTCAATATTGTCTATTTTATTTATCTGGGCATTTTTATTTGCGTCCCTGATGGCTGCCGTTGACAACTCAACGCCAATGACCTTCTTAGCCCTTGACGCCATGGATATTCCGATAGTTCCTATGCCGCAATAAGCGTCCAGAACAGTCTCTTTCTTCTTGAGATCCGCATACTTGATGGCTTTATTGTATAGCACCTCCGTCTGGATCGGATTTATCTGATAGAAGCTTCCCGGAGATATGCGAAATCTGTTGCCACACAATATATCCTCAATGAAACCCTTTCCATATATAGTCTGGTTCCTGTCTCCCAGAACCATCGTTGTCTTCTTTGGGTTAATGTTCTGGACTATAGTGGTTATCTCCGGACATTTCTCCACAAACACCTTCGAGAAGTTTTTCTTTGATGGGAATTCCGGTCTTGAGGTGACGATTATCACCAGGATCTGCCCCGTGGCAAATCCTGTTCTTATCTGCATATGTCTGATAAGCCCTGTTCCTGTGTCTTCATTATATAATTGCAATTTGAAGGATTTTATCAGTGCCGCCGCTGTCTGTATTATATTTGCAGCCCGCTTGTCCTGGATCATGCAGGTGTCGGTACGCAGTACGTTGTGGGTACCCTCCTCGTAAATTCCGGCTATTATCTCGCCATTCTTTAGACGTCTGAAGGAAACATTTATCTTATTCCTGTAGAAATACGGCTGTTCCATGCCTATGATTGGATCCACATAGCCAAATGAAGACAGCAGCTTCTCCATATTCTTCTGCTTTATTTCCAGCTGCTTCTCGTATGGAATATCAAGGTACTGACAACCGCCACATTTGCCGAAGACCGGACATTTGTCGCTTTTTTGTGCCTTGGCTTTTGCCGGTCTGCTGCCCTGCTGTTTATGGTCATTATTTCCGGAAATTTTATTACCCTTAACTTGTTTTTTTCCAGTATTTAATTTATTTTTTGAACCAGTCTTGTCTTTACTTGAAGTAATTCTGTTTTTATTTTCACCCATTGCAAATTCTCTCTTTATGTTTATTTCGGTCACGCCGCAAGAAAGCCACGAAATATCAGTGGTTTCCTCTGTCATCTATGAAAACTATAACACAGATCAGGTCTTTTAAACAGGATTTTATTGATGTCATAGACATCGTTACATGAAAAGCGTCATGCTAAGGTTAGGTATCTCCTTTGCATGACGCTGTCTTGTTTAAATTATAATTCAATTAAGTTATTACATTTGCCGCACTTGCTATCTGCCTAAAATCTCTTGTGGCGGATCCACCATCTGCGGACTTTCCTTATAAATCTGTCATATCTGGCAGTAAGTGATATTGCAAATTCCTTTACGAACTGGAAGAAATGTCGCAGCCACAGCCAGGCAGCCCTAAGGGGATATATCCTGCACCAGAGTTTTGAATACCGCTGGTAGGCTTTGTCTGTCACATCTATGTACTCGTCATCATTATAGAAGCCCTTCATGACGCCTATCGCCCAGTCAAATGGTATCTTCTCCCGCTTCCACCTGTTGTCTCCGCAGGTAACGTAATAATTTCCATAGGTATTAAGTATCCTGTGAAGTACATACTGCCCATCCGGACGCTTGTACAGCACCACATCATTTGGAGAAAGTACTCCCCTGACGCTGTCAACTATCGCCACGTCACGATTCTCCCTGAGAATAGGTCTCATGCTGTCACCGGTTATAAGGGCACGATACATGTCATTTGCAGTGAGCTCAAGCTCAACATTTGCAAGTTTTTTATATGCAGCACGGTTACGTTCCTTTGTATGTCCGCCCTCAAAAATCACTCTTAAATCCATATTATTCCAATAGGCTTATGCCTCTCCTGTTAATTTCACCTTTATCATGTCGTGTCCCACTGCCTTCAGGTATGGTCCAAACACGTCTGCGGTCTTTATTTTAAGGCTCGAAGTACTTACGCAAGGGTGACACCCCAGGTACTCCTCCTTCATTACATCTTCATCCACCAGAAGCTGCACAACATTGTCCTTGTCATTCATAAGTCCCATGATGCTCACAGCTCCCGGCTTAATATCCAGGTACTTCTCCATGTCCTCAGGTGACGCAAATGAAAGTCTTGCACTGCCGATCTGTGATGTGATCTCCTTTGTCTTAAAAGGCTTGTCCCCGGGCATCATCAAAAGATAGAACTGGGTCTTCTGCCTGTTACACAAAAACAGGTTTTTGCAAATGGTGGCATTGAGCACCGAATCGATCTCGTAACAAACCTCCATGGTGTCCGCCGGCGCATGGTCTGTTCTCATATATTCAATCCCATGTTCGTCAAGGAAGTCATAGACCCTGACCTCTCTGGGCAGTCTGCCCTCGGTGTTCTCAGGTCTTCCTAAAAACAATTCCATATACTACTACCTCCACTATGTCAGATCATAAAAAATGCCGTTGGCAGAACCTGGTGCCACATGCCTGATTCTCATAGAAAACTTGGCATATCCTGTGGAACATCAATCCATACTAAAATAAGCACTATCAAATCTGACCCTATCTGTTGGATTTTTCTCTGCACAGCCTATATATACCATGCATTTCTGTGACAGTATACTATATTTTTTTAATTATTTCAACTTTAGAGAAAATTCCATATATTCATATTATTTGCAATTTTCAATCTTATCGGTCATAACTTGTATTCTATTTGCTTTTTATCACCTGATAGAATGCCTCCGCCATGAGGGCATATCCATCCTTATTTGGATGTATGTCCATATTGGTGCCTGTGGCATCATTTTTGGCATTGAGCACGGTTTTATTTGTCAGTTCAAATGCCGTGTAGCTGTCGGCCACTTCTATCCCCTTATCTGCCGCAACCTCCTTCATGACGTTATTGAGCCTTGTGACCACCGTGTCGGTGTATTCGCTTAACGACACCTCTCCGTCCGGCACCTGTATTGTCATGTCAAGATTTTTGTATGGATTATATATTGTGGTGCAAATGATCCTGGCGTCTGGATTTTCCCTTTTAATATTATCTATAAGTGTCTCGAAATTGCTCCGGTACTGGTCCAGGCTGTTATCCAACTCAGTCTGTATGCTCTCGTACTCGTCCTCCGGTGCCGCCATATCATACATGGCGTATGCCGCCAGCATTGAGACCGTGTGAAGAACATCATTTGCCCCGATATCAATGGTAATGAGATCAGCCCTGCCGGTCATGGAGCACTGCCCCTCATTCAACATCTCAAGAAGCCCATCACTGGTCAGCCCATCCACACCGTAATTGAACTCCGAGCACTTGTAACCATCCGCCCTGAGCTTTTCGGCTATAACCGCCGAAAAGCTGTCCTTCTGCTTGTCCGCCAGCCCATATCCGTGGGTCAACGAGTCCCCTAATGCCACATAGATCATCGTTTCTTCCGTATCACCTTTCTCTTTATCTGTAGTATCCTGCTGCGAATTGTCTGCCTCTTCTGACCAGTTGCCGGTCGATTGTTCAGCACCGGAATTATTGTCTGTGTCAGCAGCGTTTTCGTTATCCCTTAAGTCACCGTTGCTTTTATCATTCCCGGTTTCGCTGTCTTCTATCTGGCTCACTGCTGTTTTGTCTCTGTCGATGCTTTCCTTGCTGCCGCACCCCACCGGGAATACGCAGATTGCGAATACTGCCAGAAAAAATATTATCTTCAACTGCATTTTCTTGTTCTCTGTGCCACCTTTCGATTGTTTGTTTAACAAATTGAGTTTTTTCTATCTTATATTTTCCAGATTATGTTCTCTGACTTATTTACATTTTACTTGCACTTTTATTTGGCTTTTTACGCTCTATTGCTGGTGTAAGACTATCTTTTTACATGTGAGAATTTTGATCTCAGGCTTTACTCAATACCAAGATGTCGCAAAAAGCCCTCACAACCTTCAACAATATCCTGATATGTTGTTCGGAAATCTCCGGTATACCAAGGATCTGCTATGCTCTGCCCAGGTCTTCCCGCATAGTCCAGCAAGAGTTTTATTTTACCTGCCCGGTCAGGACCTGTTATTCTGATGGTGCTTCTTATATTATCTGCATCTGCGCACAAAATATAATCGTAATATTCATAATCTGCAGCAGTCACCTGCCTTGCCCGCTTCCCTGAGAAGTCTGTATAGCTTGTCTTATCAATGCCATGCCGCCTTAATTCTTCCTTCGCCGGCGGATATATAGGATTACCCTTACCTCCCCAGATTTCCTCCGTTGACGTGGCCGCCGAGGCGATTTTGAATTGAGATATGAGATTACGCTTCTCGATCATGTCCTTTAATATGTATTCCGCCATGGGGGAACGACAGATGTTGCCATAGCAGATGAAAAGTACTTTAATCATTATTTTATTTCTCCTTGTTTTGCCCCGGAATGCCATTTATTGGTCTCACCTATCCCCTCTTATACTGCCTGCCTATCCTTTCCTCCGGGTGCAGATCCACCAAGTATAAGAATATAAGAAACGCCCATTCAAGGGGCTTCATCAATATGTAAACAATATCCGCTTTAACCGGGCTGGTGATATGTCTTGAAACAGGGTATCCGTATGTATCATAAAAATGGCGGATGCTTTTATGAAATCTTGGAAATTTTTCCTGAATGACCTCTTCAAATGCATTTGCAATGCAGAGCTGCCTGTTCACGATAATCGTCTTTCCCCGGCGAGTGCCCAGACGCAAAGGTCTGACTATTTTCCTGTGGCCACCTGCTGCAACTGTACAAAGATAATGCCCCTCGTAATCTACCGGTGGTGGCGGCACTTGCTTTGAAAATGTCCAATCGGCTGTATCTGTAAATGCCTTTATGGGTGCGTCAACGCCCTGTCCAACCAATACAAATATGATTTCAAACACAGCAACAATAAAAAACATGCAAATAAAGACCAGCATTGAATACTTAGAAAAACTGGTCATCCTGGAATACATCCATTGAAATATCCTATGCTCATTTCCATCCAGTTTTTTATTTGCAGCGATATCAACCTGCTGAATTATCTGCTTTCGTATCACAGAAGCTGATAAAATAAGAATATTTGCATAGTAAACATACAAATACAAGTCCAATCCGCTGACATTTCTGGCAATTTGTATGGCATACACGATCTGGAAAATATTGAGCAGCGCCAACATTGCAACCGACATTACGGAAATTAGTGGCGGTATTTTTGACGCTTCTATGAATAAGAGTATAAAATACCCCACAAAACTTAACAGGATAAGCGCCCCAACAGCCCAGGCATATTCGGATGAGATACTATAGTGGTTCTCCATGGTATTTACCTGTTCATACCAGTCTCCCGCTGTATTAAACTGTATCGCATATAGAAAAAAATATAATATTCCACCCATAAAAATTGTCAGACACGATACCGTCTTTTCCTTTTTGGGCTTTGAAGAACAGCAATTATAAATATTCCATATGGTCAAGATCAGCGGCATTACAAATGCAACGAAATACAATAGTATCTCTGTAATAGTGCCATTCATATGTATATAAAACATTAATGCCTCTTTCCCTACTTTCTACTTTCTGTACCTATGTTCAGATTCTGCTACCATTGACAACGTTTCCTGGCTGTTTAATCCATACTTAACCATGGTATCATCTGATTCAGTATCAATAAAGACAGGTGAACCTCCAATACCAAAATACCTTTCAAAGAAAGCTTTCAGCTTATCAATGACACCCTGCTTCTTCTTAGCTCTGCCACCACCACCAAAGCGTGAAATCGGTGGCATGAGTTTATCTATGTCCGTTCCGGCTGTTTTGATTTCTCCGTCACGGAACGCATTCTCCATGAACTTCCGTGTATCTTCCGGCTTCAGCTTTTCCTCCATGATAATCGCATTAAGATCATGATCTCGCTGTTCCACCACATACTCATGCCATTCATTCATGACATCATCCACATCATTAATTCCTGCAATAAAAGTTTCAATTAGCTGTCTCTTGCTACGCAGTTCCGGGCTGGCATTAATCGCCTTATTGATAGTAATCAGCACTTCCTTGTCTTCACAATGGGTATCATGGTACTTCTTAACGAGCATAAGAATATAATCAATGTTAATTTCAATCTGTCGAATAAGTTCAATCTCAAATACTACATCATCCGTAATATCCGTGCTTTCCTGACGCTTGCGTTTCCACTCATCACGCAAGTCCTGATATCGTCCAAGATAATCCTGTAAATCTCGCTCGGAAATCAACTCATTCCCCTTGAACTCGTCAAAGGAAAGCAGGAGATTCCTCATACGAAGAATCGAACCAAACAAAGCAATAAAATCCTTCTGGTTCTGTTCTCCGACAATCCGTGGTTCAGCCAAAGGAAACTTATCATTCAAGTCCTCCAGCATATCCACATACCCCGGCATCTGCTTGCCATCCACAGAATCATATCCGTAATAATAATCCTTAAAGCTCTGCAACAGAACAATACCTCCGGCATTCTTGTCTCCGAACAAAGAAATGGCACTATCCACACGCTTTTGCAGATTTCTGAAACATACAATATTTCCGAAGGTCTTAATAGAATTCAGAATACGGTTGGTACGGGAAAACGCTTGTATCAACCCATGCATTTTCAGGTTCTTGTCTACCCACAGCGTATTCATAGTCGTAGCATCAAAGCCTGTAAGGAACATATTAACTACAATGAGGATATCCAGTTCCTTGTTCTTCATACGAAGTGACACATCTTTATAATAATTCTGAAATTTATCACTTGAGGTATCATAATTTGTATGGAACATTTCATTATAATCCTTGATGGCTTCCTCCAGAAATTCTCTGGATGGCTGATCAAGGGCAGAAGTATCCTCTGAATTTTCTTCGTCAAGAATGCCATCAGATTCTTCTTCATTTGCACCATAGCTGAAAATGGTTGCAACGCGTAATTTCTTGGTCGGGTCTGCCGCCATCTGCTTTTTGAATTCCTGATAATATAATTTAGCCATCGGAACACTCGATACCGCAAAAATGGAATTAAAACCACTGATACGCTGTTTCTCTTTGATTTCCGCTACCTCGTCACGCTTGGCAGAGGCAACCTCTGCAATATTAGTCAGCGTATTATATATGTAAGTTTTATCCCCACGATAGGTCTTCTGGTCAAAATGTTCCAATATGTACTGTGTTACAATTCGGATACGCTCAGGAGCCATCATAACCTTTTCACGGTTGATATCCCAAACCATTTCGTCTGTAATTTCTTCTTCCACATCCATGGTTTTAATGTAATCCACCCGGAATGGAAGAACATTGTTATCGTTGATGGCATCCACAATCGTATAACTGTGAAGCTGGTCTCCAAATGTCTGACCTGTGGTAAAGAATTCCGGATTCTTGGCTCTGCCGGAATTGACAGAGAAAATCGGTGTTCCTGTAAATCCAAACAGATGATATTTCTTGAAATTCTTCACAATCGCAGTGTGCATATCCCCAAACTGACTACGGTGACACTCATCAAAAATAATAACGATATGCTTCATATACACTTCATGTCCCGGATTCTTTTTTATAAATGTAGCCAGTTTCTGAATTGTAGTAATAATGATATGTGCATCCGTGTCTTCCAACTGCCGTTTTAATATAGTAGTCGAGGTATTGCTGTTGGCAGCGCCTTTTTCAAAACGGTCATATTCTTTCATGGTCTGGTAATCCAGATCTTTACGGTCAACCACAAACAGCACCTTATCAATATAAGTCAACTTCGATGCCAGTCTTGCAGTCTTGAACGAAGTCAGCGTCTTACCGGAGCCTGTGGTATGCCAGATATAACCACCACCTTCGACACTGCCGTACTTCTTATAATTATTTGCAATTTCGATACGATTGAGAATTCGCTCCGTAGCGGTAATCTGGTATGGACGCATGACCATCAGCATATCCTCAGATGTAAAAATACAATACTTCGTAAGAATATTCAAAATCGTATGCTTTGCGAAAAAAGTCTTTGTAAAATCAATCAGATCAGGAATCACACGATTATTTGCATCTGCCCAGAAGCATGTAAACTCAAAACTGTTACTGGTCTTTGTCTTACTTGCTCCCTGCTTCTCATGTTCCTTTTCCGCATTTCGTCTGGTACTGTTGGAATAATACTTTGTGTCTGTACCATTGGAAATGACAAAAATCTGAATGTACTCATACAACCCACACCCTGCCCAGAAAGAGTCCCTCTGATAGCGATTAATCTGATTGAATGCCTCACGGATGGCCACGCCTCTGCGTTTCAGTTCAATATGAACAAGAGGCAGACCATTTACCAATACTGTAACATCATAGCGGTTGTCATGCTTCGCACCACTCTCTGTGCCAATCACATACTGATTGATGACCTGCAGCCTGTTATTATGGATATTCTTTTTATCTATGAGCGTAATATTCTTGGTCTCACCATTATCACGCTTTAAATTTTTGACATTATCTTCCTGAATTGTACGTGTCTTTTCTACAATATGCTCATTGGGATTAGCGACAGCATTTTTAAAGAAATCGTCCCACTCCGTGTCTGAAAACTGATAGTTGTTCAATTCCTCTAATTTTTTACGGAGATTGGCAATCAGGTCTTTCTCCGTATGAATAGGCAGATATTCATATCCCTGTTCACAAAGCATATGTATGAACTCCTGTTCCAGTTCTGACTCGCTCTGATAACTGTCAGAACGCCTCTTGACCGGTTCATATTCTGTGACAACGGTATTCTCCGATGTCTCCGCTACAATATTAAAGTACGGCACATCCTCGCCTCCTTACTTTGGTAATTTGTAACTGTTCAGAGCCAAGCAGATTTCCGATGAGAGTGAAAGCCGTGCTCGCACGAGCGAACACTCTTATACGGAAATCTATTTGACGAATACGCCACACCTCCAAAATGCGTAGCATTTTGGAGGCTGGCTCTGAACAGTTATGATAATTCTTTAAAAGACAGTAACTTATCCCTGTAATATTCATATTGCTTCTGACGTGCTTCAATTTCTGCCGGAAGTCCTGCTGACAGATCATTGCAGAGAGTATCAAAGCGGTCGAGAATATTAACAATATCCTTGACTTTCTCTTCTTCTGGAATGGGAATTACTATTTTATTTAAATTCTCTTGATTAAGTTTTGGTTGTGCTCCACCAGATATAAATTTACTTAAGTCTATGGAATTTAAATAAATTTCCACATATCTTCTCAATTCATAAGTATCAAATTTCAATACATGTGCATGATTATTCACCCAATTCTTTCCAGAAATCGAAAACGCAATAGGGGTAGTCCTTGCAAGAAGATTAGCTCCATCTTCAGACACAAGCAAATAATCCCCATCAAAAATATAATCCGATACATAATCAACAATTCCAGAAGCACCATAATATGGATATTTTCCTGCTTCTCTTTTTCCTTTTGTAACAGGCTTTCTCCGCCGATCACAATTTTCAGATATTTTGTCCAAGGTCAAATATGCATATCCAAACACATACTGAATGAGCTTAATTGCACTCAGCTCTGTCTGTCTGTCTGTCTGTCTGTCTGTCTGTCTGTCTGTCTGTCTGTCTGTCTGTCTGTTATGAGCGTGCTACCTGTCTCTGCAAATGTCAAGAGTAAATCACGATAATATTCATATTGTTTTTGTCGTGCTTCGATTTCGGCTGGCAAACCAATATTCAGGTCAGTGCAAATGGACTCGAAGTTATCAAGAACATTTACCAACTTTTTTTGAACAGCTAATGACGGTAGGGGTAGTTCTATTAATTTTAATTCACTAACTGATGGAACATTTTTTATTGCGCCACCTCGTGCTACTCCATTCAGAACCTTTGAAATCGTATTTTCAAAAAAATATTGCAAATAAAATACATTTAACACTTCATTAGGTGTTAATTTCAATAATGCTTGATTTATTACTCCTTCTGGAGCATTTTTCGGAATCACAAATGTTTTCCCAATTGTTCCAGAACAACTGACTATCATATCTCCTGGATTAACCGCAAATCTTTTTAATTCAGAAAATTTATTTTTATCAATATGATATCTAAAATCCAAATTACGGTAAATGGCATGTTGTTGTTCATATACGGCATATCCCTCAGATGTGAATATTTCCTTTTTTAATGCTCCACCAAATGGTCCACGCACAAAAGTACATACATCACCTAATTTTACTTTTTTTATATTTCTATTCGAGGTCAATAATTTGTCTCTGTAAAATTCGTACTGTTTCTTCCGAGCTGTAAGCTCGGCTGTAAGCTCGGCTGTAAGCTCGGCTGTAAGTAACGTGAAAGAGTCCAAAATATGGACTATTTCACGTTGTACCTCCAATGGAGGTACAGGAAGCAATAGTCTAGAAAATAAAGCTTGAGTTAAATGACTAATTGTCGAACCTGTTTTTTGTTGTTCAACTACTTTTTGAAAATGCCCAGATAATAAAAAATACATTATGTAGCGTGACAGCAATGACTCATCTTTAGGTCTAACAACAAAAACTCCTCCATTCAAAGTGGCCGGCATAGGCAAATTATTCACTTGCGCAACCTTTCCCAATGTACCATCCTTTGTTATTAGAATATCTCCATTTTTTATTTGTATTTTCGGATCTTGTACATATCTTTCTCTACTAACATATACACAACTTTTATAATTCACTTCATTCGATGGAGTAAAATCAGTTCCTGTGATAAGCATGTAGTCACCCGTTGTTTTATATTCCGCTTTTGTAAGTCTTTGCCATCCAATCCTTGCATGAAGAGTGCAAGTCTCATCAAAACGTTTATATTCAACCCCATCCGGGCAAAGTTCCGCAATCAACTCATCTAATCTGCTCAAACGTCTTCACCGCCTTCCTTCGATTTTGAATCGCTTACTTCTATCAGTGACTCGCCGTCCGCTATCTCCATGGCATCTGTTTCTCCTGACAACACCCTGTCAAAATCACTCTGATACAGCCTATCCTGGCGAACACGGTATTTCTCAAACTCGCTCAATGCATGCTGCTCGGCAATCTTTGCAGAAATAGTACCTGCATTAGTCAGAATTTCTTTCCGACTTAATCGAAGGACTCCTTCAAACTGCTCCGCCCAATCCTCCATGGTCATGGGAACTTCCTCCTCGGCTCTCAACTCCGCCAAATCCAGATAAGCATTAACAATTCTCGCCATTGCTGAAAGTTCTTCCTTTGTCAAATAATTTTTCGCAACCACAACATCGAACTTCTGAATTTTGCCATTTGGTGCATCCTTCCATGTAGTTAATCCCATATACTCTTTTTTACTGTCCGCACGGCGATAAATAGTTTCTGCCGCTGTTTCACCATGAATCGCCCAATGGAGTTGGTTCTGCACCCGTGCAAAAAACAGCCTTGTAGTTTGTGACTTTGCATCATAGTCAATACTGGTAGCATAGATATCTGTGATTTTTTGATAAAAACGTCGCTCCGAAAGCCGAATCTCACGAATACGCTCTAACTGCTCTTTGAAATAATCCTTCGTCAGAACTGTTCCTCCGTTTTTCAGACGCTCGTCATCCATTGCAAAACCCTTCACGGTAAATTCTTCAATAATGTGGTTTGCCCATTTTCGGAACTGCACTGCACGAGGAGAATCCACTTTGTTACCTACAGCAATAATAGCACTCAGATTATAGTGATTCGTGTTATAGCCCTTGCCATCTGCGGCAGTTATTCGAAATTTTCGAATAACTGAGCCTTCATCAATCTCACCATCCGCAAAAAGTTTTTTCAAATGATAGTTAATTGTATGTGTCTCAACATCGTACAAAAGTCCCATCATCTTTTGTGTAAGCCACACATTTTCATCGAAATACACAGCATTTACATCACTTTTGCCGGTAGCAGTGATGAATGTTAGATATTCCGCTGCGGATGAACGAACGATACTGACCTCATTTTTTTCTTTTTTCATACCCCCACCTCGATTTCTGCAATGATCTTATCAATCTCATCACGGAGCACTTGCTCACGGGCAACAATTTCCTTAATTTCTGCGTTCAGCTTCACAATGTCAATTTTCTCTCTGGTATCTTCGGCTTCAACATAAGTGGATACAGACAAATTATAATCGTTTCCGGATACTTCTTCATAGCTTGCCAGATGTGCAAAATGTTCTACTTCTTCTCGCTTTGCGTACACATCCACGATGCGTTCGATATTCTCTGGTGTCAACTTATTATTGTTGGTCACCTTCACGCACTCACTTGTGGCATCAATAAACAAGGTCTTGTTGTCTGCCTTGTTCTTTTTCATTACCATGATACATGTTGCAATCGAAGTGCCAAAGAACAAATTGCTCGGCAACTGAATAATACAATCTACATAGTTATTGTCCACTAGATATTTACGGATTTTCTGCTCTGCACCACCACGGTACATGATTCCCGGAAAACATACAATGGCAGCAGTTCCGTTAGACGCAAGCCATGACAGGCTGTGCATAATAAACGCCATATCCGCTTTGCTCTTAGGTGCCAGAACACCAGCCGGAGCAAAACGAGGATCATTGATGAGCAATGGATTTTCGTCTCCCGCCCACTTGATAGAATATGGCGGATTAGACACGATCAGCTCAAATGGCTCATCATCCCAATGCTGTGGACTGAGTAATGTATCTTCACAGGCTATATCGAATTTATCAAAGCCCACATCATGCAGAAACATATTAATACGACACAAGTTATAAGTTGTAATATTGATTTCCTGCCCATAAAAGCCGTTACGGATAGCGTCCTTCCCCAGAATTTTCTCAGCCTTTAAAAGCAATGAGCCTGAACCACATGCCGGATCATATACTTTATTAATTTCTGTTTTTCCTACAGTTCCAAGGCGTGTGAGCAATTCAGACACATCTGCCGGAGTAAAGAACTCCCCACCGGATTTTCCGGCATTTGAAGCATACATGGTCATAAGGTACTCATATGCATCACCAAAGGCGTCAATGGAATGGTCTTTCACATCTCCCAAATTCATTTCACCTACGCCATCCAGCAGTTTCACAAGCTTTTCATTACGCTTTGCAACTGTAGATCCCAGTTTATTGCTATTTACATCATAGTCATCGAACAGTCCGGCAAAGTCGCTCTCTGCCTCACTGCCTTTCGCGGATTCCTCAATATGGCGGAACACCCGCTCCAGTGTTTCATTTAAGTTTTCATCATTTGCAGCATTGGCACGGACATTACAGAAAAGTTCACTCGGAAGGATAAAAAATCCTTTTTCCTCTACCAGTCCTTCTCTTGCTTCTTCTGCATCCTCGTCCGACATTTTTGCAAAGTCAAAATCGGTATTACCCGCATCAACCTCACCGCTATTTATGTAATTACAAAGATTTTCGGAAATATATCGATAAAACATCGTGCCCAGAACATAATTTTTGAAGTCCCAGCCATCGACTGCCCCACGCAGTTCATCTGCGATCGCCCATATTGCACGGTGCAACTCATCACGTTCCTGTTCCTTTTTGGTATCAACCATTCTCTTTTCCTCCGTTATCCTCTGGTACAAATTCCAGAATATCGTCAACGCCACAGTTCAGAACACGACATATACTTTCTACGCTTTCAAGGGAAATATACCCATTACGTTTTAGCCGTGTGATGATATTTGCGGAGAAGCCAGCCTCCTGCTGCAACTGTGCATTTGTCATACTTTTTTCTATCAGTAAATGGAATAATTTTTTATAACTGACTGCCATGTTATCCCCCATTATTTTGCCAACAGATATGAAAAAAGGATATCACGAAAACGTGATTTTTTCAATCTGTGCAAAAAGAAATCACTCCGTCTCAAAATTCAGAAACGAAGTGATCACACACTATTTTTCTATGTTTTCGGCTCTAAAACCTCATTCGTAGCAATACCGTAATCGTACCTTTTTATATGCCGTGATTTGCCCTGATACCGCCCCACGTTGCGGAGATATGCAATCTACACGTTTATCCTGCCGTGGTAGATGAAGAGCACTTTTATCATATGATTTTCTCCTTGTGTTATTGAAAGATTGTGTAATTTGAGCCCTCTATGTTCTCAATCACTTAATGATATATTTTGTTCCTCTGCCTTTTCCTTCAACTGCAATCACACCCTTTTTCTCCATAGCTTTCAGTAATTGTGTTGTTTTTGATTTGCCAAATGGGACATATGGTGCAATTTCACTTATTGGTTTCAGCATCGTCTTACTCAAAAATTTGTAAATCACTTTTTCGTCTTCGGTTAAATTGACATTCGTTTCAAATATCGGCAGTACAATTTTTATAGCATTTTCTGACACTTCAAATTCTGGTTTTATCAAACTCTCTGCATACAGTTGTTTGATTCGTGTAATTCCTGTTCCAAATATCTCTACTAATCCCAGTCTGTAAAATACATTTGCAAGATTTCTATTTCTTAAAATAGATAGTTTACCTGATAAATATTCTTCTGCCGTTATTCCAGCCGGCAATCCACCAGGAGACACTACTTCTATTCTATCATCAAACATAGAAACTCTGATGTGTGAATTAATATCCCATACCCTATGAATCAAAGCATTTGCAATTGCTTCTCTGAAAGCTGCTTCCGGTATTTTCTCTACCATCTTTCTGTCAGCCCCCTGTATTACTTCATATTGGTAATAATCTCTAAATACAGAAAGTGCTTTTTCATATATTTCTAAAACCGATATATGTTCAAACGTTACTCTTTTTTGAATAATACTGATATTCTCACCGAACTTAACAATATCAATTCCTGAAAAATGATTTTTATCTGCCAAAAGTCCCGCCGCATTATTATAACCATTTATATTGTCATACAGGTTCAATGTCTTTAAAGTATCTTGATTGAAAGTTTCAATGTAAATATTTTCTTTCAGTTTACACTGTAAAATTTCAAAAGATAGCTCCTGATCTTTACAAGGTAATTCTTCGAAGCTAATATTTTTTCCATCTAATACAAGCCTTGAAAATTCCAATGTATCTACCTCTATCGTTGCTGTATCATTTCGTTTGTATGCTTTTGATTTATATAAATACGGTTTTTGAAGACCACTTTTTACAGTAAGTTTTATCGTCTGGTCATTATTCTGCATTTCAAGTGTATAGTTTGGTTGAGGTGATATACTGTCATTGATTTTATTTTCGATATCCAGACAGGCCTGTTTTACATCTGGCAATCCTTTCGCATTTCCATTATCATCAACCCCAAAAAGAATTGTTCCACCATTGTAATTCGAAAAAGCACTAACCGTTTTCAAAAAAGTATTC
>ENA-USTZ01000558-USTZ01000558.1-human-gut-metagenome-genome-assembly--contig:-NODE-558-length-17053-cov-4.011251_pt1 | contig 17053 bp, 10 predicted proteins | sample MGYA00250049_ERZ773375 | MGnify/ENA primary metagenome ERZ773375 (study PRJEB29103, sample SAMN06111956) | human gut metagenome | biome: human gut; feature: ankylosing spondylitis patient; material...
TGTGTATAAACCCGAAGAACGGCGTGACATCATCAACGAATTGCGTAAAATAGGACGCGCTGATTTGATAGACAAGCTGTATGGCAAATAAAAGGGTAATGTATCAAATTCACCACAGATCATGTGCAATCTGTGGTGAAATCGTTTTTTAAAGTCTTATTTATCTTTCATCGTGTTTTGATGAAACACAGAAACAGGTCTATGTGTTCCAAGGTACAGATATTGATATTTATTTTCCCCTAAACTTAATTAGAAAAGTACCGCAAATATTAATTGATAAAAATATTGCCTATCCTATTGAATATCATTTATTTTTTCTATCTTTGGGCAAAACCAACTTTTAAATCAATACTGCGTATGGAAACGTATCTCTTCTGGATTGTGCCCATTGCCTCCCTCTTGGCATTGGCACTCGCATGGTATTTCTACAAACAAATGATGCTTGAAAGCGAAGGAACTCCGACAATGGAAAAAATCGCTTCTTATGTGCGCCAGGGCGCCATGTCCTATCTGAAACAACAATACAAGGTGGTAGGGCTGGTATTTCTGGGATTAGTTATTCTCTTTTCTATCATGGCATACGGCTTCAACTTACAAAATCCGTGGGTGCCCATTGCTTTTCTTACCGGCGGTTTCTTCTCGGGACTTTCCGGTTTTTTGGGAATGAAAACGGCTACCTATGCTTCAGCACGTACCGCCAATGCAGCCCAGCACTCTCTGAACAAAGGACTGCGCGTGGCTTTCCGTAGCGGAGCTGTTATGGGATTGGTCGTTGTCGGATTAGGTCTGCTCGATATTTCCTTCTGGTATATATTATTGGATTATTGTATTCCGTCAGATACCTTGAATCCTTCCGCCAAATTATGTGTCATCACCACTACCATGCTTACTTTTGGGATGGGAGCCAGCACGCAAGCGCTTTTCGCCCGTGTAGGAGGTGGAATCTATACCAAGGCAGCCGATGTGGGTGCTGACCTGGTAGGTAAAGTGGAAGCCGGAATTCCGGAAGACGATCCCCGTAATCCTGCTACCATTGCCGATAATGTGGGTGACAATGTAGGTGACGTAGCCGGAATGGGCGCCGACCTCTACGAGTCTTATTGCGGTTCTATCCTGGCTACCGCCGCTTTGGGCGCAGCCGCCTTCATTGGTTCGGATGATACTGTAATGCAGTTTAAAGCGGTCATTGCGCCTATGCTGATTGCAGCTGTAGGTATTTTACTCTCCATCATCGGTATTTTCGCTGTCCGTACCAAAGAAGATGCAGGAATGAAAGAGCTACTCGGTTCATTAGCTACAGGAACCAACTTAAGTTCTGTGCTGATTGTTGTTGCCACTTTCCTTATCCTTTGGGCCTTGGGACTGGAAAACTGGGTAAACATCTCTTTTGCTGTGGTAGTGGGATTAATAGTAGGGATCGTTATCGGTCGCTCTACCGAATACTATACTTCTCAATCTTATAAACCTACACAACGATTGGCCGAAAGTGGAAAGACAGGTCCGGCTACCGTTATCATTTCCGGTATCGGACTAGGTATGGTTTCCACCACTATCCCGGTACTGGCAGTAGTAGTAGGCATCATCTTATCCTATTGGCTTGCTTCCGGGTTTGATTTCGCCAATATTTCCATGGGGCTTTACGGTATTGGTATTGCTGCCGTAGGTATGCTCTCAACATTGGGAATTACCCTGGCTACCGATGCTTACGGACCAATTGCAGACAATGCCGGCGGTAATGCCGAAATGAGCGGATTAGGTAAAGAAGTACGCAGGCGCACTGACGCACTCGACTCGTTGGGTAACACAACTGCTGCCACCGGCAAAGGTTTTGCTATCGGCTCTGCCGCTCTGACCGGATTGGCTCTGTTAGCATCCTATGTAGAAGAAATCCGTATCGGATTAACCCGGTTGGGGCAGACCATTCTGGAATTACCAAACGGCATTACCGTAGATGTTCATAACGCCAGTTTCACTGACTACATGCTTTATTACGATGTAACCCTGATGAACCCTAAAGTGCTAAGCGGCATGTTTTTGGGCAGTATGATGGCATTCCTGTTCTGCGGTCTGACCATGAATGCAGTGGGTCGTGCAGCAGCCCACATGGTAGAGGAAGTACGTCGCCAGTTCCGTGAAATAAAAGGAATTCTGACTGGAGAAGCCGAACCCGACTATGCCCGTTGTGTACAAATCTCCACCAAAGGAGCACAACGTGAAATGGTATTCCCGTCTCTATTGGCTATCATCGCTCCGGTTGCTACAGGATTAGTGTTTGGAGTTCCCGGAGTCATCGGTCTGCTGATTGGTGGGTTGTCCTCCGGTTTCGTGCTTGCCATTTTCATGGCCAATGCAGGAGGCGCATGGGATAACGCCAAGAAATATGTAGAAGAAGGCAATTTCGGCGGTAAAGGAAGTGAAGTTCACAAAGCAACGGTTACCGGTGACACGGTAGGTGACCCGTTTAAAGATACATCCGGTCCCAGTTTGAACATTTTGATTAAACTGATGAGTATGGTTGCCATTGTAATGGCCGGACTGACAGTTGCTTGGAGTTTGTTCTAATAGAAAAGCAGAAAGCCGCTTCAGAGGAGGCGGCTTTCTAACTTTAAAAAAGATTCTGATAAACTATTTTTTAATACTTATCCGGATTTCCATTACTACAAAATGAATGAATATGTCAAAGAAATCACAAACTATTTTTAGTCAAAACATTACAATTGAGTTTGTTCAAGATTTCCATGCATCGCTCCACATTAGACGGACGGATAACCACATGTGCCGTATCTCCCTGAGCAAAAGCATACATATATTCAATAAAGATATTCTCTGCTGCCAGATAGTCCAAAACTTTAGCCAAAGAACCAGCCACATTCGGGCAACTGATACATACCACATCGGTCAGCATCACGGCAAAATTCTCGGCACGAAGTACTTCCACCGCTTTTTCCACATCCGATACAATCAAACGAAGAATACCAAAATCAGTAGATTCCGCCATGCTGAACGCATGCATATTGATATCATACTTTGCCAATGTCTTGGTTACGTCATTTATCCTTCCGGTCTTGTTTTCCAGAAAAACAGATAATTGCTTAATTGTCATATTGCGTACTTTTTCATTTTAAAATTCGGTTGTCTATCACACGTTTACTCTTGCCTTCACTACGGGCAATACTGTTAGGCTCCATCAGCTTCACTTCAGCACTGATAGAAAGAACGCTCTTCAATTTGTCACTCAGCGCTTTCTTCATAGCCAGCATACGTCCCATATCGTCCGAGAAGAAGTCTTTGCGGACTTCCACTTGTACCTGCAAAGAGTCAAGATTATTCTTCCTATCCACCACCAGCATATACTGAGGTTCAAACTGCGGCATATCCAGAATAACACTTTCCACCTGAGACGGGAATACATTGATGCCACGGATAATAAGCATATCGTCACTACGGCCTACAATACCCGACATACGAATATTGGTTCTTCCACACGGACATTCACCCTCCATCAGGGAAGTCAAGTCCTTCGTACGATAGCGCAATAACGGCATACCTTCCTTGGTCAGAGTAGTAAACACCAATTCTCCCACTTCTCCATTCGGAAGACGTTCCAGCGTTTCAGGGTTAATGATTTCAGGATAAAAATGATCCTCATTGATATGCGAACCATGTTGTTCCTGGCATTCATAAGAAACACCAGGGCCCATAATTTCACTCAATCCATAAATATTGTAGCCTTTCAAGCCCAGCCGCTCTTCTATTTCCTTACGCATACTCTCCGTCCATGGCTCGGCTCCAAAGGCTCCTATACGGAGGCCGATATCTTTCTTGGTAAGCCCCATACGTTCCACCACTTCTGCTAAATAAAGAGCATAAGAAGGAGTACAGGCAATACCGGTTATACCCAAGTCACGAATCAGACGAACATGCTTTTCCGTATTTCCGGTAGAAGCCGGGATAACAGTCGCCCCCAGATTCTCCACACCATAATGTGCACCCAGCCCACCAGTGAATAACCCATAACCATAACTGACAGAAAAAGTATCATTACGAGTAACCCCATAGGCCGAAAGACAACGCGACATTACTTCGGACCATACGGACAAGTCACGACGTGTATATCCCACAATGGTAGGATTCCCGGTTGTGCCCGAAGAAGCGTGTACACGTACAATTTCCGAAGCAGGAGCAGCCTGAAGTCCATAAGGATAATTATCACGTAAATCCTGTTTGGTAGTAAAAGGAAGTTTTACAATGTCTTCAATAGTCTGAATATCATCCGGAGATAAATCCATCTCCTGCATCTTGTTACGATAAAAAGGGACATTATGATAAACCAGGTTCACCAACTTGTTCAGGCGTTTTCCCTGCAGAGCGCTCATTTCGTCCCGGCTCATGCACTCTTTATTTTTGTTCCAAATCATAATAAATAATTTTTCAATGTGCTAATTAGCCAATGTACTGGTGCACAAACACACCATATGACAATCGGCACATTATCCTATTAGCACATTATTTTCAATGATCTTCATGAAAAGCTCTCATGCGTTCTTCCATCACCGGATAAAGTTCCTCACGCATTCTGGAAGTACAGGCGCGGACACCTTCCTGCTCGCTACCGGTAGTAGAAAGCGAGATGCTGCTTACCCCATAATACAATAACTCCCGGAGCAATTCACCCCCTGTCATATTTCCGTAACCTATGGTAAAGAAGAAACCATCTCCCACCACCTGGGTAGCATCATAATCATATACGATATGGAAACCATTGTCGGTAAATATTTTCTTCATGCGTTCCGCACGACGGGCATATTCGCGGGTATCTTCCACAAAATTGATTTTACCTTCGGTGGACAGACGAAGCATCTCAGCGTATGCATACTGAGTGGAAGCCGTACATCCCGAAGTAATCATATAAAGGATGGAAGCAATCAGTGTAGGACCGAATACCCCTGCATCTTTATACCGTTCTGCTAATGCAGGGAACTGGCGGTCGAACAGTTTGTCGCTGATACATGTCAATGCCATACGCTGTCCGGCATAACTGAATATCTTGGAAGAAGAAAGCATCAGGATATAATTATCCGTATATCTTGCCACAGTAGGCGGATAGGGCGGTTCGAAAGGATGTCCCATATCCCGACGGAAATCCATGCAGAAATAAGCGAGGTCTTCCATGACAATCACATCGTATTGGGTTGCCAGTTCACCGATTATCTGCAACTCCTCCTCTTCCAGACAAATCCATGCCGGATTATTCGGATTAGAATAGATAATCGCTGCTATATCGCCTTTACTCAGGAAACTTTCCAATTTCTCACGCAAGGCCTGTCCACGATAATGATAGATATCAAATTCTTCCCACTCCACGCCGATAATGCGAAGCTGGGATTTCTGAATAGGAAATCCGGGATCAATGAACAATACCTTGTCTTTCCCCGGAATACGCTGCGTACAGGCTATGAACGAGCCGAATGAACCGGCCACCGACCCGGTGGTAGGTACACAAGCGCGCGGAGAGATTTCCAGATTCAAGAAAGCTTTTACAAAACGGGAAGCCTCCTTTTTCAACTCGGGCACTCCTGCGGCAGCCGGATATTGCGATCCGACTCCCCTGTCTAAAGCGGCTTTCTCCGCTTCAATCCCTATCTGATTGGCTGCAAGGCCGGGAGATCCCTGATCCATACGGATAAAAGGAATCCCCGTTTCCTTTTCCAGATACTGGGCTACCAGCAGCACATCACCGATAGTAGCCTGTGCAAGATTGGCGATGTGCAGTTCCTTCACCGCCTTCTCCACTAATTCTTCACTAAATATCTTCATGGCACTACCAGTTCTTTACCGCATTCAAGCCTATATCAAAAGCCTTCTGATTCATTTCAACAATCTTCTCACCTTTTGCGGCAAACACACGCCCTATGCTTTCGCGCAACTGTTCCGGTGATACGATCTCAATATACTTCGCAGCCATGCCCAGCAGAATCACATTCGCGCATTTAGGCATACTGTTTTCTTTTGCCATATCCTCTATTTCCAACTTCACCACATGCGGAAGACTTTCCAAAGTTCTCATCAGATCCACTTCTTCAGGATAGTCGGGAATGTTCTTGAAAGGATTAGCAGAAGTAATCACCCAACCTTCTTCCTGCAAGTAAGGCAGATAACGCAACGCCTCCATCGGTTCCATGGAAATAATCAGATCTGCCTCACCCTGAGCAATCAGATCCGAATAAATCGTTTCGTCGGATAGACGCAGATTAGACTGTACATCTCCTCCGCGCTGGCTCATACCGTGTACCTCAGCCTGCTTCAAATTGATGCCTTCTGCCGTAGCAGCTTCTCCTATAATAGTAGCGATAGTCAGGATACCCTGTCCTCCTACGCCCGAAAGTATGATATCTTTTCTCATGCCTTATCTGCTTTTTTCTGTCTTAGTTTACGATTCAATGTCTGGATACATTCTCTGCGCGGAATAATGACAGACACCCCTTTATATTCTATTTCCTCACGAATGGTACGGGTGATTTCTTCCATATTCTTTGGTAATGGAACCACCACACGCACATGTTCGGGTTCTACCCCTAATCCCAGGCAGATCGCCTCAAATTTGTTCGTACCGGCAGAGTCCTGTCCACCGGTCATGGCAGTAGTCAGGTTATCCGAAATCACCACAGTGATATTGGCACGGTCATTCACCGCATCCAGCAGACCGGTCATACCGGAATGAGTGAAGGTAGAGTCACCGATAACCGCAATGGCCGGAAATACCCCTGCATCGGAAGCACCTTTGGCCATGGTTATGGAAGCACCCATATCCACACAACTGTCGATAGCACGGAACGGGGGCAACGCACCTAATGTATAGCAACCGATATCACCGAAAATGCGTGCATCCGGATATTCCGCAGCCACCTTGTTCAATGCATCATACACATCCCGATGACCACATCCCTGACACAATGCAGGCGGACGCGGCATCACCACCTGAGGTTTACCAAACGGACGTTTGATTCCCCATCCGATTGCCTCGCCCACATTATCCGGAGTCAATTCACCGGTACGCGGCAAAGTTTCGGTCAGGCGTCCCTTGATCTCATAGTCTGAGGAAAGAATCGCTTTTACCTGCTCTTCCACAAACGGCTGGCCATCTTCCACTACCAAAACATATCCGCAACGGTCTGCCATCGTCCTGATTTCGTCAGCCGGCAACGGATACTGCGAAACTTTCAATACCGGAATATGGCAACCATCCGTATCTGCCTCTTTCACATAATTATAACCGATACCGCAAGCTATCACTCCGAACTCATAATCATATTCGGGATTCAACCCTTCCAGATAATTATAAGGAGATTTGGAGGAAGCTTCTTCCAGTTTTTCCTGCTTTTTCACTAAATCCAGATATTGTTTACGCGCATTACCCGGCAGCAATACCCAGTGGGCACGTTCATGATCAGGATTCAACTGATTTTCCTCACGGATATCGGCTACTTCCACACCGGCACGCGAATGTGCCAGACGGGTAACCACACGCATCAGCACCGGCAACTTCAGTTTTTCCGATAGTGTATATGCGTAATCCATCATATCGTATGCTTCTTGTTGGGAAGACGGTTCCAGCATGGGAATCATAGCAAATTTTCCATAAAAGCGTGAATCCTGTTCGTTCTGTGACGAATGCATGGAAGGATCATCGGCAGCCAGCACTACCAGCCCACCGTTCACGCCGGTTATGGCAGAATTGACAAACGCATCGGCAGCCACATTCATACCTACATGTTTCATACATACCAAAGCACGCTTTCCCGCGTATGACATACCCAGCGCAGCCTCCATGGCCGTTTTTTCATTGGTACACCAAGTGCTGTGCAGTTTTCTTTCCTTTGCTAAAGGATTATTCTGGATAAACTCCGTGATTTCAGTGGACGGTGTACCCGGATAGGCATATACACCCGATATGCCGGCATGTATCGCTCCGAGGGCAATTGCCTCATCGCCCAACAATAATTTCTTTTCAGCCATTATCTATTATTTTATTAATTGTTTTATATCAATGTAAAGGGGTCGGCATCATCCAGTACCGGAAATTTCTTCCGGAAAGCCTGCAATGCCTCCATATCTATATCAGCCGATACCGCACTTTCCCTGCTCCACGGACATTCGGCTATCGTTTTTCCGTAGGGATCGATGATGGCGCTGCCACCCGAATATTCACAGGCAGGATCAACTCCCATGCGGTTCACTCCGGCTACATAACACTGATTTTCAATAGCCCGCGCACGAAGCAGCGCGCTCCAGGCATCCACACGGGGGGTAGGCCAGCTTGCCACATAAAGTATCATGTCATAATCACCCAGGTTACGTGCCCAAACAGGGAAGCGAAGGTCATAACATACTTCCAACAGGATACGTACCCCACGGAAGTTCACCACCACACGCTCCGTACCGGCGGTGAAACGCTTGTGTTCGCCCCCAAAGGTAAACAGATGCTTCTTATCATAATGCTGCACAGCTCCATCCGGATGGACAAAGTAAAAACGATTATAATAATTTCCATTCTCACATACCGCTACACTGCCTGCAATAGCACAATTCCGCTCGGCTGCCTTGCGCTTCATCCAGTGAAGTGTTTCGCTGTCGGCGCTCTCCGCAATTCCTTCGGGTTGCGTACAAAAACCGGTGGAAAACATTTCGGGTAAAACAAACAAATCAGAATCCGGCAGACAGCTTATTGCCTCGTCGGCCCTTGCTACATTAGCCTGTGGATTGGCCCATTCTATATTTCTCTGTAGAATTGTTATTTTCATTGTTTTTCATATTATAAGACCCACAAAGGTAACAAATATAATAAGATAGCAAGCATTTTATTACTAACTATTTCCTTTCACGCCCCTTTTTCTTACATGTTTTCATAAATATTCCCTATTTATTCTACACAAAAAAAGAGGAAGCGTCCTCTCCCGAGATTACGCTTCCTCCATCCATACTAATTAAATCTTAACTTTGCAGTCTGAAGACTACAGGAACAGTGTATTTCACCCTCACTGCTTTTCCTCTTTGCTTGCCGGGCTTCCATTTTGGCATGGAACTGATCACGCGGATTGCTTCCTTGTCCAGATACGGATCCACGCTCTTCACCACTACCGGATTCAGAATCTCGCCATGAACGCCCACAATAAACTGTACCACAACCTTACCTTGAACTCCCTGCTCGGCACTGACGGTAGGATATTTGATGTTTTCGCTCAGATACCTCATCAAATCAGCATTACCGTTACGAAATACCGGCATTTCTTCCACCACCACAAATTCCACATTTTCATCCACTACTTCCTCGGGTACTTCAACGGGAATCGGTATGATAACAGGAGCATCCGTAGGGTCTGAAGCTGCAATATCGGTTTCTGTTTCCGTCGAGTTATTATCCACTATATTGAGCTCTTCCGGATTGACGGCAGCCGGCGGAGGCGGTGGTGGCAGAGGTTTATCCTGATTGTAGGTTACAGGAACTAATTCTTCAAAGAAATCCGGGTCACTGACTAGATCACTGATCGTATAAGTTACATTACGTTCAGTCCATTCGAACGAAACAAACATAAACGACAGCGTCACAATGAAACCCATGAACAGCCAACGGGACTTACCCTTTTCAAGGTCGGCTCTTCGTGTTTTTTTCACTTCCATAACAAGTGTTTTTAAATTAGACAATATGTGAGTAAAAATCTCAGTGTCCGCTTTTAAACTGGAAGTAAGATAGTTAAAATATAGATAAGTTAAAAGAAAAAGGAGCGTCTTATATTATTTTTTAATATAAAACACCCCGAATTCAATTCCGTTAAACAATTAATTAAAAATCAGCTATTTATTTAGTTAATATTCAATTTTACGTTAACATATCCTGCTTACTCTACAGCAATGCAGGTTTCTGCCGAACCATCGGTTGGTTCATCTCTTCTACGAAAGAAATCCGCCAATACAGACATCTTTTATCACAAACTCACCATCTCCTGCAGAATACCTACCGCAGTCTCTACCGTTTCCACATTCTTGACTACCATACTACGCTTGCCGTTCTGCTCACGCAAATTGCAGTAACGCGGATTCTTGCTCATGTAATCAATCACCTTGCCAAAAGCCGCACTTTGATAATAAGGACTTTCCTGATTACTGATAAAGAACAAAGTCATTCGTCCGGCTTTCAAGAATACTTTTTCCACCCCCAACCGTTTAGCCAATCTGCGCAAAGGTACGATACGCAGAAGTTCCAGCCCTTCGGGAGGAACCTTTCCGAAACGGTCCTCCAACCGTGCCTTGAAAGCGAGCAGGTCCTTATCCAATTCCAATCCGTCCAGTTCACGATAAAGCAACATACGTTCGCTGCTGCTGGGGATATACTCATTAGGGAAAAGCAATTCCAAATCACTTTCCACCTGACATTCATCCACAAAGTTCTCGCCACTGATTTTCTCTTCTCCCGCTGCCTGCAACTCCTCTGCGTAAAGATCGGCAAACTCATCCTCTTTCAATTCCTTCACCGCTTCAGCCAATATCTTCTGATAAGTTTCATAGCCCAAATCGGCAATGAAACCACTCTGCTCCGCCCCCAGCATATTTCCTGCTCCACGGATATCCAAATCCTGCATGGCTATATGAATACCGCTGCCCAGATCACTGAAATTTTCAATGGCTTGAAGACGACGCTTTGCCTCAGGAGTCAGTGAAGTCAACGGAGGCGCCAACAAATAACAGAATGCTTTTTTATTGCTTCTTCCCACACGTCCACGCATCTGGTGCAAATCACTCAAGCCAAAATTCTGCGCCTGGTTGATGATAATCGTATTGGCATTCGGTATGTCAATGCCACTCTCGATAATGGTGGTTGCCAGCAGCACATCATAATCATAGTTCACAAAGTCGAAAATAATCTTTTCCAGCTTTTCGGGCTCCATCTGTCCATGACCTATGCAGACACGGCAATCGGGTATATTCCGCTTGATCATGGCTTCCAATTCTACCAGATTCTGTATGCGGTTATTGACAAAGAATACCTGTCCGTTACGGCTCATTTCAAAATTGATCGCTTCCGTTATGATATCTTCATTAAAGGTATGCACCTCTGTCTGAATGGGATAACGGTTGGGAGGCGGAGTCTGAATAACAGAAAGATCACGGGCGCCCATTAACGAGAACTGCAAAGTACGGGGGATGGGGGTAGCGGTCATAGTAAGTGTATCCACATTCACTTTCATCTGACGCAACTTCTCTTTCACACTTACTCCGAACTTCTGTTCCTCATCAATGATCAGCAATCCTAAATCTTTGAACTTAACGCTTTTACCGATGATTTTATGTGTACCGATCAAAATATTTATTTTTCCATCCGCCAGTTCTTTCACTATTCTGGAAACATCTTTCGTACTGCGGGCGCGGCTCAAATAATCCACCTTACATGGAAAATCTTTCAACCGTTCGCTAAAAGTCTGAAAGTGCTGATAAGCTAAAACCGTAGTGGGAACCAGCACAGCCACCTGTTTGTTATCTGTCACAGCTTTGAAAGCGGCACGAATCGCTACTTCGGTCTTTCCGAATCCCACATCACCACACACTAGACGGTCCATAGGGCGATCGCTCTCCATATCGGCTTTGGCATCTTGGGTCGCCTTCAACTGATCGGGGGTATCCTCATAGATAAAGCTTGCCTCTAATTCATGTTGCATAAAACTGTCGGGACTATACGAAAATCCTTTTTCCTGTTTACGTTGCGAATACAGTTTGATCAGATCACGAGCTATATCTTTGATTTTACTCTTGGTACGCTCTTTCATTTTTTCCCACGCACCGGTTCCCAATTTGTTCAGGCGGGGAGTTTCTCCCTCCTTCCCTTTATACTTGGATATTTTATGCAGGGAATGAATGGAAACAAATACCACATCCTCATTCTGATAAGTAAGTTTAATCACTTCCTGAGTGGTATTTCCATTCGGAATGCGTACCAAACCGCCAAAACGACCTACACCATGATCTATATGTACCACAAAGTCACCCGGCTCAAACTGGCTCAACTCTTTTAAGGTCAACGCCACCTTACCGCTACGCGCCTTGTCGCTACGAAGATTGTATTTATGGAAACGGTCAAAAATCTGATGGTCTGTAAAAAAGCAGCTTTTCAATACATTATCTGTAAAGCCCTCATGTAAAGTCTTGTTGACCGGAATGAACGTGATATGATCACCACGCTCCTCAAAGATATCTTTCAGACGCTTTGCCTGCTTCTCACTATCGGTACATATATATAAGGTGTAACCTCGTTTCTGATAATCAGTGAATGAAGTGCTTACCAAATCAAAATTCTTATGAAAAATAGGCTGGACTGTCGTATCGAAAGCCAACGTAGCCTGTGGAGTTCCTGTAGGTTTGTTACCAAATTCAATCCGTTTGAATTCCAAAGCCCGTACTGTAAATTCCGCCCCGTCTATCAGCTTCAGTTCCAAATTCATCAGTTCCGTCTTCTCTCCCTCGTATGCGGCAAGCGCCTGAGGAGAGAGTGCCTCCTCCCGTACTACCTGTATTCTTTCACGTACCCAAAGAAAATCTTTCATTGCCAGAACTGTTTCCCGAGGAATGAATTCAAAGAAAGACACCCCGCTCTTGTCGGCGGCATTCGTCAGCTCGGGCACGATGGCAATGCTCTGTTTCTTCTCTTTCGAAAGCTGGTTTTCCACTTCAAAAGTACGGATGCTGTCTACCTCGTCACCAAAAAAGTCAATACGGTAAGGATACTCGGAAGCAAAAGAGAAGACGTCAATAATACTACCGCGTACAGCATATTGCCCCGGTTCATAAACATAATCTACATGCTCGAATCCGTAACCGGACAGCACTTCCGTGATAAACTCTGTGTCCACATGCTCACCCACACCAAGTTTTAACGTCTTGTCCATCAGTACCTTTTGTGATACCACTTTCTCCGCCAACGCTTCAGGATAAGTCACCACACATAGCGGATCGCCTTTCTGTAAACGGCTCAACACTTCCGTACGCAGGATCTCATTGGCTGCATCTTTCTGCCCATATTTAACAGCCCGACGATACGAGGATGGAAAGAACAAAATATGCTCATCACCGTTCACCTGTGTCAGGTCATGATAAAAGTAACCCGCTTCCTCCAAGTCACCCAGTACAAATACAAATGTCTGTTTATTCTCTCTAAGAAAGGAGGAAACAAATAAAGCTGCCGCAGAAGCATGTAATCCCCCCAGGAAAATAGTCCTCACTGAGGAATCTTCCAATAACGCAGCCAGTCCCTTAGTGTTAGGATGACCGGCATAAATACGTTGCAATTCCGAAATATCCATATCTTTTTTTAAGATGGGGACAAAATTAAAGAAATATCTGATTACTTCCTCCTTTTTTTGCCAACTATTCAAGATTTTCCTATTTTTGTACGCTAATATATAACCCCATGGAAACAAAAGCAATAAACACAAAATTGAAAGGACACGCACGTGTAGATGTAGCTGATGTGCTACGCGGACTGGCAGTGATGGGAATCATCATCCTGCACTCTATCGAACATTTTAATTTCTACTCATTTCCCGATACAGCCGGACAAAGTGCGTGGCTGAACTTCTCGGACAAAGCCATTTGGAACGGGTTATTCTTCATGTTCGGCGGAAAAGCATACGCCATATTCGCTTTACTTTTCGGTTTTAGTTTTTTTATTCAAGATGACAACCAACGCCTACGGGGCAATGATTTCCGTCTACGTTTTTGTTGGCGGTTAATTCTTCTTTTCCTGATAGGTAATATCAATGCCAGTTTTTTCACAGCGGAAGTGCTGGTCCTTTATTCTTTAGTAGGTTTCATCCTGCCACTGACTTGCCGGCTGAAAGACAAATGGATATTTGCATTGGCATGTCTGCTATTAATCCAGCCATTGCCGCTTTATTATGTAATACGTGCCTGCCTCGATCCGGAATTTGTTACTCCGGCCATCCCCACCCGCAGCTTCTGGAATGCAACTTTTGCAGTGCAAAGCAATGGTAATTTTCTGGAAACCATCCGTGTCAATTTATGGGAAGGACAGTTGGCAAGCCTTGCCTGGGCCTGGGATCACGGACGGGTATTCCAAACAGCCGCCCTCTTCCTGCTCGGTATGCTGATAGGGCGCAAGGGACTTTTTTTGAAAGAGCACTTGAAGGTATGGAACAAGGTACTTGCAGGCTCACTCATCTCATTTTTCCCTTTATATGGGTTGGGCAATATGCTACCAGACTTTATCACAAATAAATCCATTCTGACTCCTCTTTCACTAATCATCACCTCGCTTTCCAATTTTGCATTTATGCTGATTCTGGTATCCGGTGTCGTCTTCGCTTTTTATAAGACAAACTTACACGACGGATTAATGAAAATAACGCCATACGGAAAGATGAGCCTTACCAATTATATCACTCAAAGTATAGTAGGTTCCATGTTATACTACAACTGGGGATTTGCATTGCACAATCAGTTTGGTATCACAGCCAGCTGCCTGGCAGGAATAGTTTTCTTCATCTTGCAATTCTCTTTCTGCCGCTGGTGGATGAATCACCACTCTCACGGTCCGATGGAATATATATGGAAACGGGCAACCTGGCTGAAATAAGCCAAGAACCGAAGTCTGCCCGCATTTGTTTATAAAAGACATACAAATAGAACTTTAAAATATGCGCGAAGAAATCATAAAACTATTAGACCAATATCGGTTAAAAGAAGCATTATCCCAAATGACAGGATATGCCACCCATACTTCCGACTGGCAATTAAAGAATGAGCTAGAAGCCCTGCAAACGTCATACGACCTGATGCTGCAATATACTTCAAAAGGGATGAAAGATCCCAATAAGGTAGAAATATACCATAAAATGTTGCGCACGGCATACGAACTGACCGACCGTATCCATATAGCCGTACAGGCAACACAAAATTATGGAGCCTATTATGACACAATGCGCACTTTTGTCCAAAGCCCTCCCCACAGCTATGCCGAATTACAAATGCAATTGGAGGCATATACAGAAGATATGGCTACAGCCCCATTGATATATACCACCGAGGCCAAAAGAAATGAAGAAATGGATGCCATGAGAAAACGTCACGAAACAGCCGTAGACGAATTATTTGAAAAAATATGGGTATCCACCCGGTGGAGTGAATCGGAATATGCTGAAGCGCAAATTTTGTTCAACTCACTATTGATCCAAGTCAACGACCTTTCCATAATGGTCAGCGCCGTCACCATGAGCCTGCTGCAAATATTCGACATCCGCAAGTTCATGTTTCTATTGAACGCCTATACCCATCAGGATACCATGCTGAATCAGCGGGCTATTGCAGGGATCGCACTAACATGCTACTATTATGAAAAGCGTATCCTTCAATACCCTGAAGCCGTGTCGCGCATAAATGAACTGAATGAAAATACCGAGTTCATCAAAAACCTGCATCATATCCAGATTCAATTATTGCAATCTTCCCGTGAAACCCGAAAGATAGACAAGAAAATGCGTGAAGAAATCATTCCCGAAATGATGAAAAATCCCAAACTTAATTTGGAAGGACTGGATGAAGATGCTGAAGATCATAATCCGGAATGGGAAGAATGGATTGACCGTTCAGGCATTACCGATAAATTGCGCGAATTAGGTGAACTGCAAATGTCCGGGGCGGATGTGTATATGAGTACCTTTTCACAGCTGAAACAATTCCCGTTTTTCCGCAAAATTTCTCACTGGTTCTATCCTTTTGACCCCCAATATCAGGATATCGCCAAATTATCTCTCGGAAATGACGAACAAAAAATCTCTCTGCTCAACATTTTGATGAACTCGGATGTATTCTGCAATTCCGACAAATACTCTTTTTGTTTTACCATGTTACAAATGCCGGAAAGCCAAAGAAATCTCATGCAGCAACAATTGAACGGACAACATGAGGCTTCTGAAGAACTGAAAGAACGTTTAAAAGAAATGTCACAATCAAAAGCTCGCGCTGAATTCGTGAGCCGGCAATATATTCATGACCTCTACCGTTTCTTCAAATTATGGTCAAGAAGACATGAAATACATGACATTTTTGAGGACACTCTAGACTTATGGAATAAAGAAACATTGTCTCAAGCCTTGTTGCACAAAGATTATATCAACAAGCTGGCAGATTACCTATTCACACACGACGACCTGACAGAAGCCGGGATTCTCTATGATAAATCAATTGAATTATACAATCGTAAAAATGCTGAATTATGGCAGAAAGCAGGTTTCATTTATCAGAAAATCGGTTCCTATAAAAAAGCGATAGATTATTACCTGCAATCAGATCTGCTGATCCCTGATAACGCATGGAATAACCGCCATTTGGCACAATGTTATAGAAAAGAAGGAAACTACCAACAAGCTTTGGAATATTATAATAAGGTGGAACAAGTACAGCCTGACAATCTGAATCTGACGCTACAAATAGGACAATGCCTGATGGCACTGGAACGATACGATGAAGCACTGGCTTATTTCTTCAAAGTGGAGTATCTGGATAAAAAGCCACAGAATGCCCGACGCGCCATCGGATGGTGTTCCTTCATTACCGGCAACCATCAACAAGCCAAGAAATATTACGACTTGCTGATATCCGAGCCCAAACCCATTATGGAAGACTGGATGAATGCAGGACATGTGTATTATATCCTGAATGAAACAGAAAAATCAATAGAATATTATCGCAAAGCCCAGGAACTATGCGACAGTCATGATGAGTTTATCCGTCTTTACCAAATAGATAAGAAAGACTTGATAAAGCAAGGCGCCAATGAAGTAGACTTGTTTATACTTCCCGATGAATTAATTTAAAGGATTATAAGATAAATCTATTCGGGATAGAAGTTTGGTATAATTATATAAAACTTCTATCCTGACCGGATTCTCATCATCCAGACGATAATTGGCATGCACATTATAAGTGCTTAAACCATGATTCATACAATATCCGATATCATTAGGTAAGGCTGTTCTATTCCTCAACT
>ENA-USTZ01000565-USTZ01000565.1-human-gut-metagenome-genome-assembly--contig:-NODE-565-length-16913-cov-43.652708_pt1 | contig 16913 bp, 16 predicted proteins | sample MGYA00250049_ERZ773375 | MGnify/ENA primary metagenome ERZ773375 (study PRJEB29103, sample SAMN06111956) | human gut metagenome | biome: human gut; feature: ankylosing spondylitis patient; material...
GGAAGGTGTAACCTCTCCGTCAGCGCTGGCGCGCAGCCACCTCCCCTATCGAGGGGAGGCTCTGGCGAGCCGGGCCTCGCTGCAGCTTCTGGATGAGCGGATTTTGTCAAGCTGCCGTGAATCCAGGCAGCAGGGCACTACAGCTCCCGATAAATCAAGCCTTGCTCGTCCAACATGGTCCTGACCGGCCTGCCAAGGGCTCCCCTGATAGGGGAGCTGTCTGCGAAGCAGACTGAGAGGTTCTGCATATATACATCACTCTCAAGCTTTATTCTGCATAATTGTTTGCAATTCGGTTTCAATTTGATGGAATTTTTGCACAACACTTGACTTTTCAAATTGTACAACCTATACTAAACACGCTCTCTGATTTTTCGATGAATCGCATCGCAGCAGAGAGATGCAAACGATATGCACATAAAGAGGAGTGTTTGAATATGAAAAAGATCTCTCGCCGCAGCTTTCTCGCTGCTTCCGGCCTGACCATTGCTGCTCTGGCTCTGACCGCCTGCGGCGGCTCTGCCTCCACTGCTTCTTCCGCTGCTGCAAGCTCTGTTGCTGCTTCTTCTGAGGCTGCTTCCACCAGCGCTGCCGCTGCTGAGCTGACCACCGTTGAGGCTGGCAAGCTGACTATGGCTACCAACGCCACCTTCCCTCCCTACGGTATGACCACCGACGCCGGCACCATTGAGGGCATCGATGTGGACACCGCACAGGCCATTGCCGAGAAGCTGGGCCTGGAGCTGCAGATCGACGACATGGATTTTGACGCCGCTCTGCTCAGCGTGCAGCAGGGCAAGGCCGACATCGCCATGGCAGGCATCACTGTCACCGACGAGCGGATGGCTGTGATGTCCTTCTCCGACAGCTACGCCACCGGCATCCAGTCCGTCATCGTGCCCGAGGGCTCCGACATTGCCTCTGTGGACGATCTGGCCGGCAAGAAGATCGGCACCCAGCGCGGCACCACCGGCTACCTGTACTGCTCCGACGATTTCGGCGACGATGCAGTCGTGGCTTACGACAGCGGTCTGACCGCTGTGCAGGCCCTGAACAACGGCCAGGTGGACGCTGTGGTCATCGACAACGCTCCCGCCAAGGAGTACGTCGCTGCCAACCCCGGTCTAGTCGTCCTGGAGACCAGCTACGCCGAGGAGGATTACGCCATCGGCATGGCCAAGGGCAACACTGCCCTGGAGGATGCTGTCAACGCTGCTCTGGAAGAGCTGAAGGCCGACGGCACCCTGCAGGCCATCGTGGACAAGTACATCAAGGCTGAGTAAACAGACCCCTCAAGGGGAGGCGGCCCACCGGGCACCTCCCCTTTTTTAAGGGATATAGGTTACAAAATTCTGACAAGATCACAACAGACGAAAAGAAAGTGAGGATGCGAATGGCCGCACAATACGAACTGTTGAGCCAGCTGCTGAAAAGCGGCGGCCGGCTGGACATGGGGCAGGAGCTGTTCTACAAATTTTATCAGGCCTTTGTCCTGAAGGACCGCTGGCTCCAGTACATCGGGGGCGTAGGCACCACCCTGCTGGTCACTGCCATTGCTCTGGCCATGGGCGTCCTGCTGGGCAGCGTGGTGGCGCTGGTGCGTGTGGCCCACGACCAGCAGCGCCCCGGCCGCCGCAACCCGGTGCTGGGGGTCTTTAACGCCGTGTGCCAGGTGTACACCACCGTGATCCGGGGCACCCCCATGATGGTGCAGCTGCTCATCATGAGCATGGTCATCTTCAACAACAGCCGCAACTTCACGATGGTCGGTGCGCTGGCGCTGGGCATCAACTCCGGCGCTTACGTCTCCGAGATCATCCGGGGCGGCCTGATGGCTGTGGACCCGGGCCAGATGGAGGCCGGCCGCAGCCTGGGCCTGAACTACATCACCACCATGGTGGTCATCATCATCCCCCAGGCCATCCGGGCGGTGCTGCCTGCCCTGGGCAACGAGTTCATCATGCTGCTGAAGGATACCTCCCTTATCACCGTCATCGGCGGCAAGGAGCTGCTGTATGCGGCCCAGGGCATCATGAACCGCACCTACGAGGCCATGTTCCCCCTGTTTGGCGTGGCACTGATCTATCTGGTGCTGGTGATGATCTTTACCTGGCTGCTTGCAAAATTTGAGAGGAGGCTGGCACAAAGTGACCGATAAGATCCTGGAAGTCCGGGGCCTGACCAAGACCTACGGCGGCGAAAAGCGCAAGGGCGCAAAGCAGGCTGCCCCCACTCTGGACGTGCTGCGGGGCATCGACATCGACATCTACCGGGGAGACGTGGTCTGCCTCATCGGCCCCTCGGGCTGCGGCAAATCCACCTTCCTCAAGACCCTGAACCGGATGAACGACCTTGTGCCGAACGTCCGCATCGAGGGCGACGTCCGGCTCCGGGGTGAGGATATTTTTTCAAAGGAGATGCAGCTGACCGACCTGCGCCGCCGCGTGGGCATGGTCTTCCAGAAGGCGAACCCCTTCCCCATGAGCATCTACGACAATATCACCTACGGCCCCAAGCTCCACGGCGTGCGGAACAAAGCCGAACTGGACGAGCTGGTGGAGCGCTCGCTGAAGGGCGCGGCGCTCTGGAACGAGGTGAAGGACCGCCTGAAAAAGAGTGCGCTGGGCCTTTCCGGTGGCCAGCAGCAGCGGCTGTGCATCGCCCGTGCGCTGGCGGTCCAGCCCGAAGTGCTGCTGATGGACGAACCCACCAGCGCCCTTGACCCCGGCTCCACCATGAAGGTGGAAGAGCTGATGAGCGAGCTGAAAGAGAACTACACCGTCGTCATCGTCACCCACAATATGCAGCAAGCGGCCCGCATCAGCGACAAAACAGCCTTCTTCCTGCTGGGTGAGCTGGTGGAGGCGGGCCCCACGGCGCAGATCTTCAGCACGCCGCAGGACAAACGCACAGAGGATTATATTTCCGGCCGGTTCGGCTGAGAGGGAGGTTTTCACATGACCATTCGCGCACAATATGATGCAGACCTCGCCGCGCTGAAAACGGCTGTGGCCGAGATGGGCGGGAGCGCCGCCGACGCCGTGGAGGCCGCACTGGAAGCGCTCTGCACCGCCGACGCCGACGCGGCCGCGGCGGTCATCAAGGGGGACGGCCGCATCAACAGGATGCAGCGGGACATCGAGCACCGCTGCATGACCCTGCTGCTCCGCCAGCAGCCCGTGGCGGGCGACCTGCGCCGCATCTCGACGGCGATGAAGATCGCCACCGACATCGAGCGCATCGGCGACCATGCCGCCGACATCGCCGAGATCATCCCCCACCTTGCGGCCTCCCGCAAGGCGGGCGACCCTGCCGTAAGCGACGCCATTCGGATGGGCCAGAAGGCCCACAAAATGCTCCTTGACGCCCTCGCCGCCCTGACCGACGAGGACGAGCCCGCCGCCCAGAAGGTGATCGCCGCCGACGATGAAGTGGACTACGACTTCAACGCCATCAAGCGCACCCTCGCCGCCGAGATCGCCGCCGACCCCGCCAAGGTGGATGCCGCCCTTGACCTGCTCATGGTCATCAAGTATCTGGAGCGGATCGGCGACCACGCCGTGAACCTTGCCGAGTGGGTCGAGTTCGTCCGCACCGGCCGCTACCAAAACGAAGCCATGTTCTGAGTTTCCCCGGAAAGTTCGTGTTTTCCTCACTTTTTCCGGAAAAGCTGTCCTCCCAGCCGAGGGCGGCTTTTTTGCGCGGCGCTGTACCGCCCCAATTGTGAAATTTCATTTTGCTCGAAAAATTTAAGTTTCCCCTGCAATGTTTCGGGGCACTGGACCGTATTATAGTCAGAAAGGCTGAATACGGAGGATCGGAGTCTTATGAAACAGATGCAGAATTTTCCGCTGGAATCCCGCGGCGAAACGGTCAGCCGGGAAGCGCTGGTCCAAGCGGCTTTACAGGAGATCACCCAGAACTATCGCGAAGCAAGCCTCTCCAATGTGGCGCGTACTTACGGCGTTTCGCTGGCCTATGTCAGCGAATGCGTCCGCGCCCAGACCGGCAAGACCTATAAGGAGCTGCTCCAGAAGCACCGGATGGAGACGGCGGCGCGGCTGCTGCGCCGCAGCGATTTGAATATCCAGCAGATCATCACGCAGGTGGGGTACGAAAATACGAGCTATTTTTACCGCCTGTTCCATGAGCGCTACGGCCAGAGCCCCCGCGAGTACCGCAATACCCGCGCGAGCCGCACCCGCGCGTGAAGCTGACGCTTGCGGCCCTTTCCGCTTTCGGGCGGAGAGGGCCGTTTTTGTGTGCGGCAAAAACTGGAATTTCGGTGCGGATTGTGATAAAATGAGACCAATAGACTGGATGTGTCGGTTTTCGCGCATCCGAAGAGAGGGTGGATGAACATGTTTCGTGGAGCAAGACGCTCTGATCTGGACGCTATCATGCAAATTTATGCCCGCGCCCGGCAAACCATGGCCGATAGCGGCAACCCGACCCAATGGGGCCGGAACTTCCCCCCGCAGGAGCTGATCGAGGAGGACATCGACACCAATCGCCTGTTCGTGTATCTGCACAACGGCGCGCTGGAGGGTGTGTTCGCCTTCGTCCTTGGCCCGGACCCGACCTATGCCAAGATCGAGGACGGCCAGTGGCTGAACGACACCCTGCCTTACGGCACCATTCACCGCTTGGCCTCGGCGGGCAAGCGCCCCGGTGTGGCGTCGGACATCATCAACTGGTGCTTGGAGCACTGCGAGAGTCTGCGGGCCGACACCCACGCCGATAACAAGATCATGCAGCACATTTTGGAGAAGAACGGCTTCACGAAGTGCGGCATCATCCATGTGGCCGACGGTACGCCCCGCATCGCTTACCAGCGCCTTTCGCGGGAAGGAGCGGCACGATGAGCAAACGGAACAAGGAGCTGGAGGATGCCGTTGCCGCCCTGCGGCCGGAGATGATCGCGGCATTGCAGCGGCTGATCCGCAAGCCCAGCGTGGAGGCTTCTCCCCTGCCCGGCAAACCCTTTGGCGCGGATGTGGACGCCTGTTTCACCGAGGCGCTGACCCTCTGCCACGAACTCGGCTTTGAGACCACCGACCTTGACCGCTACATCGGCTGGTGCGAGATCGGCTCCGGCGACGAGATGGTGGCGGTGCTGGGCCATCTGGACGTGGTGCCCGAAGGTGAGGGCTGGCATCACCCGCCCTACGGCGCGGAGATCGTGGGCAGCAAACTCTTTGGCCGCGGCGCCATCGACGACAAGGGCCCGGTGGTGGCCAGCCTCTTTGCGCTGAAGGCCATCCGGGATCTCGGCATCCCGCTGGACCGCCGGGTGCGCCTCCTCTTCGGCCTGAACGAGGAGACCAACGACCGCGACGTCTTCTATTACCGCGAGCACGGCGGGGAGCTGCCGGTGCTGGGCTTCACGCCCGACGGCGAGTACCCGCTGATCAACGGCGAAAAGGGCATCCTGAACGAGTGGTATGGCATCTCGCTCCGGCAGGACGGCAAGCTGCAGATCAAGTCGGTGCGGGGCGGCGTGGCGGGCAATGTGGTGCCCGCCCATGCGGAGGCGGAGCTGACCGGCCCGGCGTGCATTTCCCTGCCCGAAGCTGAGGACATCACCGTCACCCGGACGGAGGACGGCTGGAAGGTCGAGGCCGAGGGCGTTTCGGCCCACGGCAGCCACCCGGAACAGGGCAAAAACGCCATCGGGCTGCTGATGCTCTACCTGAACCGGCTCCCGCTGACGGGCAGCACACAGCGGGTGGTGCGCTTCCTTGCCGAAAAATTCGGCTTGGATCCCTACGGCGCACGGCTGTTGGGGAAGCGGCTGGAAGATGACCTCTCCGGCCCTATGAGCTGCAACCTCGGCCTGATCGAGGGGGACAGCGGCAGCATCCGGGTCAAGCTGAACTACCGCTACCCCGTCACCAAGACCGTGGAGGACTGCCAGCCCGCCGTGAAGGCCGCGTTTGAGAATGCGGGCTGGAAGCTGGAACAGTCCGTCCACAAGGAAAAGCTCTACTACCCGGAGACGGCCCCGCTGGTGAAGGCTCTGCTGGAGACCTACCGCACGGCCACCGCAGACCACGCCCCGCCCAAGTGCATCGGAGGCGGTACGTATGCGAAAGTGCTGCCCAACACGGTGGCCTTCGGCCCCCTGTTCGAGGGCGACCCCGTGACGGAGCACCAGCCGGATGAGTTCATCGATCTGGATCGTCTGGTGCAGAACGCCCAGATCATCGCACAGGCAATGGTCAAGCTGGCCAATCTGCCGTTGGGATAAGAGGAGGCTGCGAACTATGAAGATCACGCAGGTGCGGCTGGGCCGCATTTCCACCCCGCTGCGGGTGCCGTTCAAGACGGCGCTGCGCACGGTGAACAGCGTCGAAGATGTCATCGTGGAGCTCCACACCGATACCGGTGCTGTGGGCTACGGCGAAGCACCTCCTACCGGCGTCATCACCGGCGACACCGCCGGGGCCATCATCGGGGCCATCCAAGACCACATCGCCCCGGCGATTCTGGGCCGCGACCTCGACGAGTTCGAGGACCTGACCGCCGCCGTGCAGAAGGCCCTCGTCCACAACACCAGCGCCAAGGCGGCGGTGGATATGGCCCTGTGGGACCTGCTGGGCCAGAAGTACAACGCCCCCGTCTACCGGATGCTGGGCGGGGCCCGGAAGAACATCGTCACCGACATCACCATCAGTGTGAACCCGCCGGAGGAGATGGCGCGGGATGCCCGCTCTGCCATCGCCCGCGGCTACGACTGCCTGAAGGTCAAGGTCGGCATCGACCCGGAGCTGGATGTGGCCCGGCTGGCCGCCGTCCGCGAGGCCGTGGGAAAGGATGTCTGCATCCGCATCGACGCCAATCAGGCGTGGAACGCGAAACAGGCCGTCCGTATCCTGAACCAGATGCAGGATAAGGGGCTGGACATCGAGTTCGTGGAACAGCCCGTCCCCGCCGCCGACCTTGAGGGGATGCAGTACGTCACCCGCCACGCCGACGTCCCCGTTCTGGCGGACGAGAGCGTGTTCAGCCCGGCGGATGCCCTCAAGATCATGCAGACCGGCGCGGCCGACCTCGTGAACATCAAGCTGATGAAGTGCGGCGGCATCACCAACGCCCTGCGCATCGCGGCGGCGGCGGAGGTCTACGGCGTCGAGTGCATGATCGGCTGTATGCTGGAAGCGAAGGTCTCGGTCAACGCCGCCGTGGAGCTGGCGTGCGCCAAGAAGATCATCACCAAGATCGACCTCGACGGCCCGGTGCTGTGCAGCGAGGACCACATCCTCGGCGGTGCCGTTTTCAACGAAAAGAACATCACCGTCTCCGATGCCCCCGGTATGGGCATTGAGGGATTCGTGCCCGGTAAAGTGAACTATCTGGCCTGATCTGGCCTACTATAAATCGGCCCTGCCCGAAAATCGGAAAAGCGTCTGCGCCGTATGACGCACCGCCCGATTTTTTGGACAGGGCCTTCTTCTTTGGGGTTATCAGGGGCGAGGAGCCCCTGATTCGTGCCCCGCGCCTCGAAATTAGCGGTGCTTTTCTGGTTCTCTTTTGGCACGCAAAAGAGAACATACCACAGTTCTTTTTTGCAAATTGTATTTTGTATACGGACAGTGAAAAATCTTCGCGTCTGCCCATTATTAGATAAAAAGCCAGAAAAATCGGCTAAAGTCTTTGACTTTTTGAAGGATAAGGGTTATAATCTACATGTTCCGTGTAGAGGGATAGGAAAATATGTACGCAGTGAGCGTACAACTTAGGTAGAGGAGTGTTTTGATATGAAAACGCTGAAGGCAATCGTGGCAAAGTACAATGCCACCAGCCTGATCCTGCGGATCTTGGTGGGCCTCATCGTCGGCGCAGTGCTGGCGGTTCTGGTCCCCGGTGCGGGCTGGCTGGAAGAATTCGGCAACCTGTTCGTGGGTGCCCTGAAAGGCATTGCGCCGGTTCTGGTCTTCGTCATCGTGGCCAGCGCATTGGCGCAGGGCACCTCCAAGCTGGACCGCCGGTTCGGCACAGTCATCTGGCTGTATATGCTCACCACCTTCTTGGCGGCAGCCATTGCGGTCATTACGAGCTTTCTGTTCCCCCAGACCATCGTTCTGGCAGAGGCTGCGGAGTCGGAAGTGGTGCCGCAGGGCCTCGGTGAGGTGCTGAACACCCTGCTGACCAACTTTGTGGCCAACCCCGTGAGCGCGCTGCTCAACGGCAACTACATCGGCATCCTGTTCTGGGCGTGCCTGTTCGGTCTGGCTATGAAGAAGTACGGTGCGGAGGGCACCAAGGTCTTCCTTGCCAACACGGCGGACGCGGTGTCCCAGATCGTGCGCTGGATCATCAATCTGGCGCCCTTCGGCATCATGGGTCTGGTCTATACCAATGTGGTCAGCAACGGCCTGTCCATCTTCACCCAGTACGGCAGGCTGCTGGCACTGCTTGTCGGTACCATGCTGTTCATGGCGTTGATCGTCTCCCCGCTGATCATCTTCATCTATCTGCACTGCAACCCCTATCCGCTGGTGTTCCGCTGCCTGAAGGAGTCCGGCCTGACCGCCTTCTTCACCCGCAGTTCGGCGGCGAATATCCCTGTGAATATGACCCTGTGCGAAAAGCTGGGGCTGGATAAGGATATGTACTCCGTCTCCATCCCGCTGGGCGCGACCATCAATATGGACGGCGCGGCCATCACCATCACCATCATGACGCTGGCCGCAGCCAACACGCTGGGCTTGCAGGTCTCCCTGCCCGCCGCCATCCTGCTGTCGGTCATGTCGGCGCTGGGCGCATGTGGTGCTTCCGGTGTGGCGGGCGGCTCCCTGCTGCTGATCCCCATGGCCTGTTCCCTGTTCGGCATCTCCAATGATATCGCAATGCAGGTCGTTGGCGTCGGCTTCATCATCGGCGTGGTGCAGGACTCTGTGGAAACGGCCCTGAACTCCGCCGGCGACGTGGAGTTCGCCGCCACCGCCGAGTATCACCAGTGGCTCAAGGAGGGCAAGCCCCTGCCGGAGTTCTTGGGTGGTAAAAAGTAAACCGAAGATTGAACCATTGGGGCTTCCGCAAAAAGCGATTTTGCGGGAGCCCTTTTTGCGAAAAAGACCGGACAGGAAGGCGATTCGTCCTCAGAATAATGGAATGTCCATGTACTTGTTCATGTATACAAGAACTTTTCTGACGAGGAAAAACCTTTTGTGCGAGCTGAACAATCGACGCGAGAACGTCAAAAATATAACGCCAAATTCACGAAATATTCATAATTTATTTGTTTCTTCTTCATAAATGAATGGCATAATATGGCCATCCCAAGAGGGAAGGAGATAAAAATTATGAAGATTCTGAAGAACATCGCGAAGATCATCGGTGAGGTTTGCTCTGTCAACGCTGGTATCGATTTCTACGCTGGCTAATGAAAAAAATCCCAGTTCCTGTGGGAAAGTGGAACGGATTTTTCTGAGCAAATAAAAAGCAAATCGCTTTGATGATAGAAAAAAGGAGCCGCTGCAAGCGAAAACTTGCGGCGGCCCCTTTTTTGTTTCGGGGAAAACGGCTCAGTCCATGAACTTTGCCTTCTGCAAAGCAGTCAGGATAAGCGGGATGAGGATGAGCTGGGCGATGATGCCGGGCACGGCGGTGAGCAGCGCACCGGACAAGAAGGCCGAGAAGGGGAAGGCCGAGCCGGACAGGCCTGCCAGCACGAACCGCACCGCGCCCCAGACAAGGCGGCCCGCCACCATGGCAGTGGCGAGGGCGGCATACATCATGGGTAGAGTGTGCCGGACCTTTTTGTACATCCAGCCGCTGACGGCGCCGTAGGTGGCCAGCTCAAAGGCCATGGAGATGGCGATGGGGTACAGGGGAGGCATCCCGAACAGCACCGAGCGGAGCAACGGCGCGATAAAACCGAGGGCAAGGCCCCACGGCCCGCCCAGCACAAAGCCCGCCAGCAGCACCGGGAAGTGCATGGGGCAGAGCATATTGCCGATCTGGGGCACATGGCCGGTGATCATGGGCAGGACAAAGGCCAGCGCCAGAAACAGCGCGGCCAGCACGATGTTCCGTGCGGGAGAGTTGGGTTTGGTCTTCATCAATGGTTCCTCCTTCTGGTGACAGAACACAACAAAAAAGAGGCCCGCCCTTGGCATGGTACGCCAAAGGCAGACCCCTTCATGGTGTCTGTTTCAAAAAAGCGATGGAAAAAATGGGCTTCAGCCCCTCTGCCCGGCTTCCTGCCGGAATTGTGAAAATTATAGCAGATGGTAAGGGGGATGTCAAGGGGACGGAACGGGCTGCAATTTCCACAAAAACCGGCGAATTTGAAAGCGGTTTTGCCAAGTGATGTACATTTTCACGAAAGAACCTTGACGTTTTTGCACAGAATAGATAATATAGAATTGAAAAATAGCGCATCGAGGCGCAACGGCCTCTCTGCGCACACACTCCGATGCAAACGCTGAGGTTCATACGGGAGGACCATCATGACAAATGCAGAAAAACTCACCCTAGCAAAGCACGCCTGTCACATCCGCATGGGCGTGATCGAGGGCACTCACAGCGCCAAGTGCGGCCATCCGGGCGGCAGTCTGGATATCGCGGAAGTGCTGTCCTACCTCTATTTCGTGGAGATGAACGTCGATCCGAAGGCTCCGAAGGCTCCGGATCGGGACCGTCTGGTGCTCTCCAAGGGCCACGCAGCCCCCGGCCTGTACGCAGCACTGGCTGAGCGCGGCTTCTTCCCGGTGGAGGACCTCAAGACCCTGCGCAAGATCGGCAGCTATCTGCAGGGCCACCCTAACATGAACAGCGTGCCGGGCGTGGATATGTCCACCGGCAGTCTGGGTCAGGGCATCAGCGCCGCTGCCGGTATGGCGCTGGGCGCCAAGCACGCGGGCAAGGGCCTGAGCGTTTACGCCATCGTCGGCGACGGCGAAGTGGAAGAGGGCGAGTGCTGGGAGGCTTTCATGTTCGCCGCCCACTACGGCCTGTCGAACCTCTGCGTCTTCCTTGACCGCAACCACCTGCAGATCGACGGCACCACCGAGACGGTCATGAACAGCGCACCGCTGGAGGAAAAACTGAAGGCGTTCAACTTCAACGTCATCACCATCAACGGCCACGACTACGACCAGATCGACGCCGCCATCAAGGCATTCCACGCAGAGACTGAAAAGCCCACCTGCATCGTGATGGATACCCTCAAGGGCAAGGGCGTTTCCTTTATGGAGAACGCCGTTGACTGGCACGGCAAGGGCCCCAATGACGAGGAATATGAGATCGCCATGAAGGAACTGAACGCAGCCTACGCCGCGCTGGAAGAGGAGGACAAGTAAGATGGCAGATGTGAAGAAGATCGCAACCCGTGACAGCTACGGCAACACGCTGAAGGAACTGGCCGCCGAGGGTCACGACGACATCGTGGTGCTGGATGCAGACCTTGCAGCCGCCACCAAGACCGGCATGTTCCGCAAGGCTTACCCGGACCGCCACTTTGACTGCGGCATTGCCGAGGGCAACATGATGGGCGTGGCCGCCGGCCTGTCCACCATGGGCTTTACCCCCTTCGTTTCCAGCTTTGCCATGTTTGCTGCGGGCCGTGCCTTTGAGCAGATCCGCAACTCCATCGCCTACCCCCACCTGAACGTCAAGATCGGTGCGACCCACGGCGGCATCTCCGTCGGCGAGGACGGCGCTTCCCACCAGTGCTGCGAGGACTTCGCGCTGATGCGCAGCCTGCCCGGCATGACCGTCATCTGCCCCGCCGATGATGTGGAGGCCCGCGCTGCGGTCCGCGCCGCTTACGCGATGCAGGGCCCGGTCTATCTGCGGTTTGGCCGTCTGGCAGTTCCCGTTTTCCACGACGAAGCCAACTACCACTTTGAGATCGGCAAGGGCGAGCAGCTCACCGAGGGCGACGATATCGCCATCATCGCCACCGGCCTGATGGTCAACGAAGCCCGTCTGGCCGCCGAGCAGTTGGCCGCCGAGGGTATCCACGCCCGCGTCATCAACATCCACACCATCAAGCCCTTGGACGAGGAGATCATCCTCAAGGCTGCCAAGGAATGCGGCAAGGTCATCACCGCCGAGGAGCACAGCGTCATCGGCGGTCTGGGCGAGGCCGTCTGCGCCCTGCTCAGCGAGAAGCAGCCCACCCCCGTCCGCCGCATCGGCGTGCTGGACAAGTTCGGCTGCTCCGGCCCCGCGTGGGATCTGCTGAAGCTGTACGGTCTCGATGCAGCCACCATCTGCAAGACCGTCCACGAGATGCTGTAACTTCTGAATACGAAAAAGAGGCTGTTGCACAGAACTCCCTCAGTCACGGCTTCGCCGTGCCAGCTCCCTCTCGGAGGGAGCCTTGGCGTAACGGTTAGCTGTGAAAGCCTCCCTCTCAGAGGGAGGTGTCATCGCGTCAGCGATGACGGAAGGAGTTGTGCAGCAGCCTCTTTTTTGTCAGGTCCGGGTGAAGGGCTCCATGCCGTGCTCCTCCGGCGCGTAATATTCCATCAGAGCCAAGTAGTTCTCGCCCTCGTGGCAGTAGGCGGCGCGGAGGACGCTGTCCAGCTCGCCCCGCATGGAGACGAGCTTCACGATGTACTGGGCCACTACCTTAACGATGTCGGCCTCAATGCCGTAGCACAGGCCGACTGCCAGCACTGGGATGATGATCTGCTGGGCCATCAGCGGCACGTTCTGGCCGAACCGCTCCAAAATGGGGCGGCTCATCTTGGACGCCGCGAAAACGCAGGTGGTGATCTGCCAGAAGTCAAACTGGTGCATGTTGGACAGGCTCTCCAGCCGGGTGATGATCTCCTCGTCCGAGAGGATCTTCCCGGCCAGCACCTCGTCCTCGGTGCGGATAAAGGCACACTGCACCATGTCCATCAGGGCGGCTTCGTATTTCTCGTGGAAGTTCTCCTTGGTGCCGCAGAACTTCTCCACCGCCGCGATGACGGCGCTGGTGTCCTCGGCGGTGGCAAGCTCGCTGATCTGGAGCGGCACCGGCCCGTAGGACGCGCCCAGCGCGTCAAGGTCGGCCAGCTCGTCCTTGTTTTTGGAAGCGGGCAGGAAGCGGTCGTTGCCGTTGCGGTAATAGCCCCAGTCGGCGGGGAGGACGCGGGGCACGAGGTCGCCGCTGGAGATCAGGTTGAAGATGTTGCTCTCGGCCCACGTCGTGCGCAGGGAGCCGTCAGCAGCGTGGTTGTTGTCGAAGTCCTGCTGCAAGTCGGGCTGGTCGGCGGCGGTCAGCGCAGCCGGGGTGGCGAAGGTGTAGACAAAACAGTTCTCCTTCTGGAGCAGCGGCAGGGTACGGAGCGCTTTGGCGGCGGTCATGTTGGCCACGATGGCACCGCGGCTGTACCCGCCGACCCAGAGTTTGACTTCGCCCGGCTCCCCCTCCGCCTCGATCTTGGCGAGGTAGGCTTTCAGGGAGGCGTACACCGCCGCCACGGGGGTGGTGAAGCCGTAGTGGGCGTTGGTGGCACCGGTGTGCAGGTTGCTGGTCCACTCGCCGCCGTAGCCGCCGCCCCGCAGCATCAGCGCCACGAGGGTGCGCTTCTGGCCGTTGTAGTCGAAGCTCTTGCGGGCCAGCGAGTAGCCGACGAAATCCCCCGCCTTGCCGGTGTCGATGTCGTAGTTGTAGTAGACCACATCCCCAAAGCCCAGCAGTTCGTAGGAGGCGGCAAGATTCCGCTCCCGGCCCGCCTCGCCGTTGACCCAGTAGCGGTAGGCGCTGACGGCGGAGTTGAAGGCCGCCATGACCATACCCAGCGTCGCCAAGGCGAGTTTGTGGTCATACTCGGTGGCGGGGTGGTCGAAGAAGCTCTCCGAATAATAGAAATCGTGGCTGACGTCCACATTGCTCAGGATGCTGAGGAACGGCAAGGTGTAGTTCCCGTCCGGAACGGCGCGGCCCACCGGCTGCGCCGCTGCGCGGGCAGTCAGCTGCGGCCAGAGCGCCCCGCACGCCGCCGAAAGCCCCAGTGCTTTGCAAAAATCCCGTCGTTTCATGGTCGTTCCCTCCTTATTGCACCCTTAGTATACCGTATCTCCGGGTGGGATACAATCCGCAAAAAGAAAAAAGCCGATGTTGTAAACACCGGCTCATTATGTTATGATAAAATTCAGTCGAGGTGCTGACAATACTCGACAATGTGGTGGAACATCTGCTCTACAGCCGGTGCCATCGCGGTGGGGCGCTGGACAGCCAAGCCGACCACGCGGTCTTCCTCCGGCTGGATGGGGTAGATCTTGACGGCGGCGGTGCACTTGCGCAGCAGCATCCGGGGCATGATGGAGATGCCGAGGCCGGCCTCCACCATGGCGATGTTGGACTTAACGTAGACTTGGACTGCGTGATTCAGAGCGAAGACCTTCCTAGCATCTACGAGGTGCCTGTAAACATGCAGAACCAGGGCCTCGACACCGCCATCCTCCGCAAGATGGGCGAGCCTATCGGCGAAACACCTGCGCTGGGTCCTTGGAAGACATTCCTCGACCGCAGAAACAAGGCTACAGAGGTGGTAAACATCGGTCTCGTAGGCAAGTACGACCTGCAGGATGCATACAAGAGTATCCGCGAGAGTCTCTCGCATGCCGGCACCTACAATGACCACAAGGTGAAGATTACCTTCATCAACTCAGAATATCTCACAGAAGAGAACGTGGCAGAACAGCTGAAGGGACAGGACGGCATCGTCATCTGCCCAGGCTTCGGCCAGCGAGGCATCGAGGGCAAGATTATCGCCGCCCACTATACCCGCACCCACGACATCCCTACCTTCGGCATCTGCCTGGGTATGCAGATGATGGTCATCGAGTTTGCCCGCAACGTATTGGGCTACAAGGATGCCAACTCACGCGAGATGGACGAGAAGACTCCACACAATGTCATCGACATCATGGAGGAGCAGAAGAACATATCAAACATGGGTGGAACCATGCGTCTCGGCGCTTACGAGTGTGTGCTGAAACAGGGTTCACGCGTGTTCAATATCTATAAGAAGGAGCATATTCAGGAACGCCATCGCCACCGCTATGAGTTCAACAACGAGTTCCAGCAGGAATTTGAGAAGAACGGCATGATGTGCGTAGGCAGAAACCCTGAGAGCGACCTGGTAGAAATCGTAGAAATCCCAGGCTTGAAGTGGTACGTAGGTACACAGTATCATCCTGAATACCAGAGTACGGTGCTGAAACCACATCCACTTTTCATGGATTTCGTAAAGACAGCAATAGAAAACAAAAAGTAAATATTAGGAGTTAAAGGAGTGATCCCCTTTACTCCTTTAATTTCAAATTTTAAAAATGAACAAGAACAACATTATCGGTTTCCTCCTGATTGCCGTAGTGCTGATTGGCTTTAGCTGGTATAACCAGCCATCTGCCGAAGAACAGAGAGCGGCATTCGTTCAGGACTCCATCGCCAAGGCTAAACATGCCGAGATGGAAAAGGCCAGCAAGGCTGCCGCTGCTAAGCGCCAGACTGATGCCAAAGCAAAGGTTGAGGCAGACTCAACCGCCCTCTTCTATTCGGCACTCAAAGGCCAGGCTAAGAAGATTGTATTGAAAAACGAGAAGGTAGAATTAACACTCAACACCAAGGGTGCTACTGTAGAGAAGGCTGTCATCAAGGGCTATGTGGGACACAACCTGCAGGTGAAAGACGGTTCGGCTGATGCCAAGGACGTAACCCTCTTCGACGGTAACGACCAGAGCCTCAAGTTCATGCTCGAGGCTAAAGAAGCCAACATCATCACCAGCGATCTCTACTTCACTCCATCCAACGTGACCGACAAGTCTGTCACCCTGACCGCTGTGGCTGTTGAAGGCAAGACGCTCACCCTGACTTATACATTGGGCAATGACTACATGCTGCACATGAGCCTGCAGGCAAATGGCATGGCGGGGCTGTTCTCACCTAATTATAATAAGATGGATGTTGACTGGAGCGACAAGGCACGCCAGCAGGAACGTGGTTTCATGTTCGAAAACCGTTACACTACCCTCACCTACCATAATGCAGAAGGCGGTACCGACCACCTCAACGAAGGTAGCGAGAAGATTGACGAGAAGATAGAAGAAGCCATCGACTGGGTATCTTTCAAGAACCAGTTCTTCTCTGCCATCATCGTAGCAAAGGATAACTTTGAGAAGGATGCTTTCATGACATCTATCCCTCAGGAGAAGGGTTCGGGCTATCTGAAGCAGTTCCAGGCTAAGATGAAGACAGCTTTCGACCCAACCGGTAAGAAGGCATCTGAGTTTGAGTTCTACTTCGGTCCTAACGACTTCCAAATTCTGAAGAATACCGAGAAGGAAAGTACCTTCGGCAAGGACTTGGAATTCCAGAAGCTCGTATACCTGGGATGGCCTATCATCCGCTGGATCAACCGTTTCTTCACACTCTACGTATTCGACTGGTTGAGCAACGTGTTCCCAATGGGTATCGTATTGATTCTCATCACCTTGCTCCTCAAGCTCATCACCTACCCTATGGTGAAGAAGAGCTACATGAGTTCAGCCAAGATGCGCGTGCTGAAACCAAAACTCGAAGCTGCTACAGCTCAGTATAACAAGCCTGAGGACCAGATGCAGAAGCAGCAGGCGATGATGGCGGAATATGCCAAGTATGGTGTAAGTCCATTATCTGGCTGTATCCCTATGCTGATTCAGATGCCGGTTTGGGTTGCGATGTTCAACTTCGTGCCTAATGCCATCCAGCTTCGTGGTGAGAAGTTCTTGTGGATGAACGACTTGAGCACCTTCGACCCAATCTTCGAATGGAACACCAACATTTGGCTGATTGGCGACCACTTGAGTTTGACCTGTATCCTGTTCTGTGTAGCCAACCTGTTGTACTCTTGGATGACCATGCGTCAGCAGCGCGACCAAATGGTAGGTCAGCAGGCAGAGCAGATGAAGATGATGCAGTGGAT
>ENA-USTZ01000585-USTZ01000585.1-human-gut-metagenome-genome-assembly--contig:-NODE-585-length-16574-cov-3.636055_pt1 | contig 16574 bp, 10 predicted proteins | sample MGYA00250049_ERZ773375 | MGnify/ENA primary metagenome ERZ773375 (study PRJEB29103, sample SAMN06111956) | human gut metagenome | biome: human gut; feature: ankylosing spondylitis patient; material...
AGATGCGTTAAAGAATTACGAGAATAAAGTTTTATAAATGAAAAATTGTAAAAAATGATTTTAAATTAATTAAATATCGTACCATTTTTGTAAGAATTTCACAGTTATATTGTTTTTTTGAAAAAACATGCATGAAAATATAGTGAAAAATCGGTTACGCAAAAGTTATTTATTAAAATAAATGACATGAATTGACGGAAAATGACGGATTATGATTTTTTTGACAAATGAATATCAGATGTTATAATAGGCGCAACAATTGATTGACATGTGCGAAAGCACTATGTTTTAGATTATAAAGGTGGTGTTAACTATGTACAATAAGGAAACAGTAATCAGACTTAACACATTGGATGATGTTCAGGAATTTGTTGGGGCTGCTTCTAAGTGCGATTTTGACATTGATCTCAAATATAGACAGATTCTTATTGATGCGAAATCACTTCTTGGAGTGATTGGAATTGGTACAAACAATGACTTTAAGGTCTGCTATATGGGCGATGACCAGGCATTTGATAATGTGGTTGATAAATTCACTGTAGCGTAATACAATTGAATAAGGTCCTTTGGGAGAGTTTCTTCTTGGAGCTCTCCTTTTTTTATGTTCAGTGTATTAAAAATGTCTGGAGTTAGACTGAAAATATTGCCGGAACACAAAAACGTTGACATAATCCGGAATATGCAGGGAGAGTACATGACAGAAGCTGGAAATAATTATAGTGAAAAGAAAACACAATTACATATTTCGGTCAGAAACCTTGTGGAATTTATTTTCAGGGAGGGTGACATAGACAACCGGTCATCCAGAGCAATGAGTGCTGATGCCATGATGGAGGGAACACGCATTCACAGGAAAATCCAGGGCAGCATGGGGAAGGAGTATCAGGCAGAGGTGCCGCTTTCCCTTGTTGTTGAAGGTGATTTGTATGAGCTGACTGTTGAGGGCAGGGCAGCTGGCATATTTACGGAGGATGGAAAGTGTTTTGTCGATGAGATTAAGGGAATGTACAGAAGGGTTGAGCTGTTTGAAAAGCCGGTTTTTGTGCACCGTGCGCAGGCTATGTGCTATGCATATATTTTTGCTCTGCAAAATAATATGGAAACGATAGGCATTCAGATGACCTACTGCAATCTGGAAACGGAGCAGACTAAGTATTTTCGCGAGGAGTTCTCATTTGAAGAGATAAAAAAATGGTTTGATGACCTGATGGAAGAGTATGGCAAATGGGCAACGTTTCAGTGTGAAATGAAAAATCAAAGACAGGCTTCAATCAAAGAACTTAATTTTCCATTTGAGTACAGACCGGGGCAGAAAAAGCTTGTTTCGGATGTCTACAGGACAATTATGCGTCAGAAGCTTCTTTTTATGCAGGCTCCGACCGGTGTGGGAAAGACTATCTCTACTATTTTCCCGGCAGTGAAGGCGGTTGGTGAGGAGCTGGCAGACAGAATCTTTTACCTGACAGCGAAGACGATCACCGCAACAGTCGCAAAGGAAACGTTTGCGCTGCTTGAAAAAAATGGTTACAGGGCAAAAACTATTCAGATAACGGCCAAGGAAAAGCTATGTCCGTGTGATGAGATGGAATGTAATCCGGTAACCTGTCCGTATGCAAAGGGGCATTTTGACAGAGTAAATGATGCGGTTTTTGACCTGCTTCACAGATGTGAAATGATTGAGAGGGATGATATTTTATCACAGGCGGATAGGTATACCGTTTGTCCGTTTGAGCTTTGTCTTGATACGGCTAGCTGGTGTGATAATATCATCTGCGATTACAACTATGTGTTTGACCCAAATGTTTATCTTAAGAGATTTTTTCAGGAGGGGATAAAGGGAGATTATATTTTTCTCATTGATGAGGCTCACAATATGGTCGAAAGAAGCAGGCAGATGTATAGCGCTCAGATTTATAAGGAGGATTTCCTTACTGTGAAGCGCATTATGAAGGAGCACAGCCGCTCTATTGAGAAAGCGCTTGAAAAGTGCAATAAGATACTGCTTGGGATGAAGCGTGAGTGTGAGAATTACACGGTATATGATACGTTTGGCAATATGGTATTTTCCCTTATGAGGCTTATGACACTTCTGGATGAGTTTTTGCAGAAGGCTAATGAGTTTCCGGGGAAAAAGGATGTTATGGATTTTTATTTTGAGCTTCGCAATTTCCTGAACATTTACGATCTTGTGGATGAGCACTACGTGATGTATTCCGAGCTTGAGGCTGATGGCAGGTTCATGCTAAAGCTTTTTTGTGTGGACCCGTCGCTTAATATACAAAAGAGGCTGGATAAGGGCAAGTCGGCTGTGTTTTTTTCGGCGACATTTTTGCCTGTAAACTATTACAAGAGCCTGCTAAGCACAAAAAAAGACAACTATGCCATATATGCTGACAGCACGTTTGACAGCAAAAAGAGACTGCTTGCGATGGCAACCGATGTGAGCACGAGGTACACGAGGCGCTCAAGGAGTGAGTATGAGCGGATTGCAGGGTATATTAATGCTGTTGTCACGCAAAAGACAGGAAACTATATGGTTTTCTTTCCGTCATATAAGATGATGAATGATGTGGCAGATATTTACTGCGAAAAATATGCAGACGAAACAGAGCTTATGCTGCAGAAAAATAATATGTCAGAGGCTGAGAGGGAGGAATTTCTGGACAGGTTTAGTGAGGAATCGGACAGAACACTTGTGGCATTTGGTATCATGGGAGGCATATTCGGTGAGGGCATTGATTTGAAAAACGACAGACTGATAGGTGCTATTGTTGTCGGAACGGGGCTTCCGCAGATCAGCAATGAGAGAACTATATTAAAGGATTATTACGATGCCGAAAACGGCTGTGGCTTTGACTATGCTTTCAGGTATCCGGGCATAAATAAAGTCCTCCAGGCGGCCGGAAGAGTAATCAGGACGACGGAGGACACAGGTGTCATTTTGCTATTAGATGAGAGATTCTGGCAGAGAGAATATGATTTGCTCTATCCACGCGAGTGGAGTGACAGAAAGCCATGCAATATAACAAATGTCGGAAAACTAGTTGCCGACTTCTGGGAGCAGATTTAAAAATTCCTCAGTGGATGCTGACACGGGCATTGTAGTGTTTACGGACACAACAATCTGGCGTGGAGGCATCTTTTCTTTTGTCTTCAGCACGAAAAGCTCCTTATTCTCATGGTTGATGCAGTAGTCAGGCACGAATGCTATACCCAGTCCGATTTTGGCCAGGTCTATGAGCAGATCGTTACTGCTTAGCTCAATTTCCGGAATCAGGTCAACCTGGTGCTGTAAAAACAGATTATGCAAGAATTCACTGGTGGTGCTGTTTCGGTCGAGCATCATGATAGGATATTTATTGAGCTCGGAAAAAGCTATCTCCTGCTTGCGAAGCTTGAAATAATTGGGATTTGCCACAAAAACATCGGAAAAGTTGCATATGGTTTTCTGTCTGTATGAGTGATTGAGGTGCGAGTTTGGAAAATTCGTGACAATCAGGTCAACCTTTCTTTGCTCCAAAAGCTCCACACACTGGATAGATGTGGCATTTGTGACCTTGATAGGCACATTCGGAAACCTCTGATGGAACTGCTTTAAGTAAGGAACCAGCAGATAACGGCATATGGTATCACTTGCGCCGATGTGAAGCTGGCCAAGTCCAAGCGTGCCTGAGTCTAAAAGCTGGCTTTCACCGCGGGCAATAAGATTCATGGCAGGCTCAATGTGCTTTAAAAGCAGGGCACCGGCTGCAGTGAGCTGTACCTTTTTTGTACTTCTGATGAAAAGAGTCTGTCCCAGCTTCTTTTCGAGAGTCTTAATAGACTGGCTTACCGCGGACTGTGAAATAAACAGCTTCTTGCTGGCTTCAGAGAAGCTCAGGGACGTTGCCACGTAGTAAAAGACCTTGTAAAGCTCATAATTTATATCCATTTTGTTATCCTCCGTATAAATATGGTTATTTGCATCTGTTTTTATCAATGAGGGGCAAAATACCTTTTGACCCTTATATCATTATATAAGAAAACTATAATTAACGCAACTTATAAAACAAATTAAATATATTAATTATACTTATCATAACTAAAGTGTTATACTACAACCATAGTTTTAAAGTCCGATTGTGCAAAAAGCCGGACGGTAACGAATAATGGGTTACATACTCTCGAATTGAAAGGAGAACATATGAGTAACGTACGTCGTGTATATGTAGAGAAAAAACCTGACTTTGCGGTGAAGGCAAAGGAATTAAAGCATGAGATTAAGCATTATCTGGGAATCACAACTGTGGAGGCAGTACGTGTATTAATCAGATATGATGTGGAAAATATATCAGAGGAGACATACAAGAAAGCCTTGTATACAGTTTTCTCAGAGCCGCCTGTAGATGATATCTACGAGGAGACATTTGACTATGGTGATGCAAAAGTATTTACAGTAGAGTTTTTACCGGGACAGTTCGACCAGAGAGCAGATTCAGCCGAGCAGTGTGTGAAGCTTCTCAATGAGAATGAGGAGCCGATTATCAGAAGTGCTATCACATATGTGATTGAGGGTGCTATCACAGATGAGCAGTTTGCTGCTATTAAGAAGCACTGCATCAACCCTGTTGATTCGCGTGCTATCGGCATGGAAAAGCCTAAGACACTTGTGCAGGAGTTTGATGACCCTGCTGATGTCATCATATTTGACGGTTTCAAGGATATGGCAGAGGACAAGCTGAAGGAGCTTTATTCATCATTGAACCTTGCCATGACCTTTAAGGATTTTCTTCATATCCAGAATTATTTTAAGAATGAGGAAAAGCGTGATCCTTCAATGACAGAAATCCGTGTGCTCGATACATACTGGTCAGATCACTGCCGTCATACAACATTCTCTACAGAGCTTAAGAATGTCAAGTTTGACGATGGCTTCTACCGCACACCGATTGAAAATACCTACAAGGATTATCTCAATACATTTTCAAATATCTACAAGGACAGAAATGACAAATTTGTCTGCCTGATGGATCTTGCACTTCTTGCCATGAAGAGATTAAAGGCAGAGGGTAAGCTTGATGATCAGGAAGAGTCTGATGAGATCAACGCATGCTCTATCGTGGTACCTGTTGAGGTGGACGGAAAGACAGAGGAGTGGCTTGTAAACTTCAAGAACGAGACACACAACCATCCTACAGAGATTGAGCCTTTTGGTGGCGCTGCTACATGCCTTGGCGGAGCAATCAGAGATCCTCTCTCAGGACGTACATATGTATATCAGGCAATGCGTGTAACAGGTGCAGCAGATCCTACAGTACCGGTTTCACAGACAATTGAAGGAAAGCTTCCACAGAAGAAGCTTGTCAGAGAGGCAGCTCACGGATACAGCTCATATGGAAACCAGATCGGACTTGCAACAGGCTATGTCAAGGAGGTTTACCATCCAAATTATGTTGCAAAGCGTATGGAGATCGGTGCAGTTATGGGTGCGGCTCCAAGACGTGCTGTCCAGAGACTTAACTCAGATCCGGGAGATAAAATCATTCTCCTCGGAGGACGCACAGGACGTGACGGAATCGGTGGTGCTACAGGTTCATCAAAGGCACACAATACAAAGTCTACATCAGTATGCGGAGCTGAGGTACAAAAGGGTAATGCACCTACAGAGAGAAAGCTTCAGAGACTTTTCAGAAGAGAAGAGGTCAGCCATATCATCAAGAAATGTAACGATTTCGGTGCCGGCGGAGTTTCTGTTGCTATCGGAGAGCTTGCGGACGGACTTCGCATAGAGCTTGACAAGGTACCAAAGAAATACGCAGGTCTTGACGGAACAGAGATTGCTATCTCAGAGTCACAGGAGCGTATGGCAGTTGTAGTTGCGCCTTCTGATGTTGAGCAGTTCCTTGCATACGCAAAGGAGGAAAATCTCGAGGCAACAGAGGTTGCGGTAGTTACAGAGGATCCAAGACTTGTGCTTGAGTGGAGAGGCAAAGAGGTAGTAAATATCTCTCGTGCATTCCTTGATACAAACGGAGCTCATCAGGAGACAGATGTTGAGGTTGAGATGCCTTGCGAGAGTGACAATTATCTGGACAAAATCAGTACACCTGCTGTAGCCAGGATGGTTGAGGCAGGAGATATGAAGGGTGCCTGGGAGGCAGAGCTTGAAGACCTTAACGTATGCTCACAGAAGGGACTTGTTGAGATGTTCGACGGCTCTATCGGAGCAGGCAGTGTATATATGCCATATGGTGGACGTTACCAGCTCACAGAGACACAGTCAATGGTTGCAAAGCTTCCTGTATTAAAGGGCAAATGTGATACAGTAACAATGATGGCTTACGGCTTCGACCCATATCTTTCATCATGGAGCCCATACCACGGATCTATATATGCAGTGCTTGAGTCTATCTCAAGAATCGTTGCAGCAGGCGGAGATTACAGCAAAATCCGTATGACATATCAGGAGTACTTCCGCAGAATGAATGAGGATCCAAAGCGCTGGAGCCAGCCGTTTGCAGCACTCCTCGGAGCATATGATGCTCAGATTGGCTTCGGACTTCCTTCAATCGGTGGAAAGGATTCCATGTCAGGTACCTTCAATGATATTGATGTACCGCCTACACTCGTATCATTTGCAGTGGATGTGGCAAAGGAAAAGGATATCATCACACCTGAGCTCAAGAAGGAGGGCAACCAGCTTGTTCTATTTACAATAGATAAGGATGAGTTTGATCTTCCAAAATATGATCAGGTTATGACACTTTATACAGCAATCAGAAATCTTATCCAGGATGGCGCAATCGTTTCAGCATATGCACTTGACGGAAAAGGTCTTGCCGCAGCAGTATCAAAGATGGCATTTGGTAACAAGCTTGGTGTAACAATCGAGGATGAGGTAACAAGCGATACACTCTTTGCACCGGGCTTTGGTAATATCGTAGCTGAGGTTCCTGTTGATGCACTTTCAAAGGTCAGAGAAGTAATTGATGCAGCAGGTATTTCAGATGCAGCCTCTGTAGTCGGCTATGTAAACGATAAGCAGACTATCGAGTGTGACGATATGGTGCTTCCTGTTGAGGAGGCTGTCAAGGTATGGACAGCAAAGCTTGAGGGCGTTTTCCATACAAAGGCAACAGACGATACAAGCAAGGTAAATAGCGGTCTTTACGATGCAAAGAATATCTATGTATGCAAGAATAAAGTTGCTAAGCCTACAGTATTTATTCCGGTATTCCTTGGAACAAACTGTGAGTATGATAGTGCTAAGGCATTTGAAAGAGCAGGCGCTGACACAATAGTCAAGGTATTCAAGAACCTCACAGCAGAGGATATCCGTGATTCGGTTGATGAGTTTGTAAAGGCAATTGACAAATCACAGATTATCATGTTCCCTGGCGGATTCTCAGCAGGAGATGAGCCTGAGGGATCAGCTAAATTCTTTGCAACAGCGTTCAGAAATGCAAAGATGACAGAGGCAGTTGAAAAGCTCATCAATGAGAGGGACGGACTTGCACTTGGTATCTGTAACGGTTTCCAGGCACTTATCAAGCTTGGACTTGTACCATATGGAGAGATCAGACAGCAGGATGCACAGTCACCTACACTCACATACAATACAATCAACCGCCATATCTCAAAGATGGTTTATACAAAGGTTGTTTCAAACAAGAGCCCATGGCTTGCACAGGCTAAGCTTGGTCAGACCTATTGCAACCCGGCATCACATGGCGAGGGACGTTTCGTAGCACCGAAGGAGTGGCTTGATAAGCTCTTTGAAAACGGACAGGTTGCCACACAGTATGTTGACTTGGACGGAAATGTATCAATGGATGAGGAGTGGAACGTAAACGGCTCATACATGTCTATCGAGGGTATCACATCTCCTGACGGAAGAATCCTCGGCAAGATGGCTCACTCAGAGCGCCGCGGCGAGTCTGTAGCAATCAATATCTACGGCGAGCAGGATATGAAGATATTCGAGAGCGGTGTGAAATACTTTAAATAATTCATAATTGAATAATTACAATATCTTATATATTCATTGGGTTATTATCTCTGTAATATAAACAATTAAGCTTCCATGGAGGTCACGGCTAGTGGCTTTCATGGGAGTTTTTATTTTGGAACCAGTGAATATGCTGACGGAAAAGAAAATAAATTGAAGATAATTAAACATGTGCGTCTGCTTGATATTTGATAGTCGCAGTGGTAAAATCAAGACTAAAATTACCGGTAGTAAATGGTTTGAAAGAAAAAGAAAAGAGGACATAAAACAAATGAGATTGCCACAAATAATAAACAGCCTTCTTGAGACTGATATGTATAAATTCAGCATGGGACAGACGATTTTCCATCAGTTCACAAGCTATAAAACGACATGGACCTTCAAGTGCCGAAATAAAGACGTGCATTTTACAGATGAGATGGTCGAGGAGATAAAGGAGCAGGTGCAGGCCTTCTGTCAGCTTCGTTTTACGGAGGAGGAGCTTGAATATCTTGATAACATCACCTGGATAAAAGGCACATATGTTGATTTTTTAAGACTCTGGCAGCCAAGATATGAGGAGTTTACCATCACAACAGATGCACCATGCGGGCTGGCAATCGATGCAGCTGGCACATGGCTCAATACTTCGATGTATGAGATTCCGGTGCTTGCTATTGTAAATGAAGTGTACTTCCGTATGGCATATGATTATGATGTGCTGCTTAAGCAGTTTAAGCGTAGGCTTGATGAGAAGGTGCGTCTGCTCGAGGAGGATACCTACAGGCTTAGCGATTTCAGTGAATTTGGACTAAGACGCCGTCTGTCTGCTGAGGCGCAGGAGATGGCTGTAAAGGCAATCGCAGAGGTTGAGCTGCCAGCAGATTCACACTTTATTGGTACATCAAACGTATATCTTGCGAAGAAATTCAATTTAAAGCCGGTGGGAACAATGGCTCATGAGTGGATTATGTGTACAGGACAGGGCAATCACAAGCATAATCCGGCATATTCAAACTGGTACGCACTCGATGCATGGGTTAAGGAGTATGGTATATTAAACGGTATTGCGCTTACTGACACCATAACAACAGACTGCTTCCTGCGTGATTTTCAGCTCACCTATGCGACACTTTTTTCGGGAGTGCGTCATGATAGCGGAGATCCGTACGAGTGGGGAGACAAGATGATAGCCCACTACAACAGTCTGGGGATCAATCCAAGGACAAAGACACTTTTGTTCAGCGACAGTCTGGATTTCGAGCGTGCGACTGCATTGTATGATTATTTCAAGGATAGGGCAAAGGTTGCATTCGGTATAGGAACCTTTATCAGTAACGACACTGATGAGGAAGCACTCAACATAGTTATGAAGACCACCAAGTGTAACGGCATGGATGTGGCAAAGATTTCCGACGTGGCAGGCAAGGGCATGTGCAAGAATCCGGATTATGTCGATTACCTGAACAGGTGTATTGATTACAGGATGAAGAATGATAAATGATAAATGACGGCATGAGGGGGCAAAGGTATTTTGCTCCCTTTAATCATGTGATTGAATTGCAAGAAATGTGTAAACAAAACAAAAAATATATAAAATATCAGACAATTTAAAATAAAAATAAAAATTGTCAAAAAACATATTGACAAATAGGTGAAATTAGTGTAATCTTAAATCAACAAAAAGAGATACGAAAGGAACAAAAATAAAACACAGGAGGTACAGTCCAATGGGGATTACATAATTTAAGTCAAAGTACTATAAGGATGATTGAACGGAATATTTAAATCTGTAGGGCGAGCCGAAGAGCAGTAATCGCACAGATATATTAGCAAATAAATAATATCGTTGAAAAAGTTCTTGTAGATTAAAAGTGAAAGATAGAATCTCTCATAAGAGTTTACATAGATAATGTAACCAAAAGGAGTGATTTTATGAAGAAGGGTAGAGGTCCATAGCTAAGCTAAAAGAATAAGAATCCTGTCATAAACAGAATCAGATTTATAGCAAAGCAATATGGAAATGCCAAAATAAATTCATATAGCGAAAGCGGAACTTGGAGGTTATACAGTGAAGCTTACGGAACCAATGCTTTAGGAGCCACTTGATGTAAAATGTAGATCAGGTGGCTCCTATTTTTGACATTTGCGAATGCATGTGAGGTTTAATAGTTAGGTAGAATGACAACTGTAAGTCTTTAAGGCTGGGCTATAATTTGATGAAAGAAGGAACGCGGTTTTCAAATACTGTATAGTACATAAACCCGGCATCCTTGAGGATATTTGAAACCTTGTCAAAATCATATGCCACATGCTCCGGTTTGTGGGCATCGGCTCCGACTGTGATTATTTCTCCGCCAAGCTCATGATAGCGCTTTAACACCGACTCGGTCGGATTTGGGTGGCCAAGCCCGTATTTAAAGCCGGCGGTATTGAGCTCGATGCCCTTTCCCTGTGAGATAATCTCCTTTAATATAGCATCAATTATGTCGGCATACTTTTCATATGAATAGTATTTATTTTTGTCAGGCCCGTATCTGACCACGTAGTCGATGTGACCGTACACATCAAAATCCGCCCCGCTGTGCAGGTTGTCGAGTATGGATTCAAAGTATTCTGTGTAGGCTTCGTGCTCTGTCTTGCCTTTGTAAAATGCAGGGTAGTATGGGTCAATGCCGTTTACTACATGGCTTGAGCCAATCACGAGGTCAAACGGATATTTTTTGGTGACCTCATTATTTTTGTCTGTAATATGAGGCTGTAAACCGATTTCAATGCCCCAGTGGATATTTACCGGGCAGCCCTTTTCTTTAAGAACAATTGCAAGTCTTTTGATGCGCTTTTCATATGCTGCTATATCAAGGTCGAAAAGCCCGGGCTCCTCTTTATAGTCATAGTCCAGATGGTCTGTAAAGCAGATGCCGTCAAGCCCTTTGTTGATTGCTGAGTTTATCATCAATACCGGGTCGGCATCGCTGTCACCCGAAAACATGCAGTGCATGTGCTGATCCCACATATAAATACCTCCGTAAAACTGATGTATTGTTGTTAAAAAACTTTATAAGTTACATGATTTATAATTGTCTGCTGCTGGCTGCCGGAAAGTGCGAATTACAGCAATTAGTTAAGTGTAACTGAGATTATAATAAAGTGCAATATCTAAAAAGAAAAATTGTGAAGAATGATAAAAAATGTGTGTAAATGAAAATATTTAGTGAAAATTTTAACAAACGCAAATAAAGTACTTGAACCTTTGAGAATTATTCGCTATAATAAAAGCATCTTAGGGCATGTCCCTAAAAATACTTTTTACAATTCTAGGAGGAATTAAAATGGCAGTAAGAGTAGCAATCAACGGATTTGGTCGTATCGGACGTCTTGCTTTCAGACAGATGTTTGGAGCTGAGGGATACGAGGTAGTAGCTATCAACGACTTAACAAGCCCAAAAATGTTAGCACACTTATTAAAGTATGATTCATCACAGGGTAAATACGAGCATGCAGATGAGGTTTCTGCAAGCGATGATTCTATCACAGTTTGTGGTAAGGAAATCAAAATTTACGCATTCCCAGATGCAAACAATTGCCCATGGGGAGAGTTAAAGGTTGACGTTGTACTTGAGTGCTCTGGATTCTATACATCAAAAGAGAAGGCTCAGGCTCATATCAATGCTGGAGCTCGTAAGGTAGTTATCTCTGCACCAGCAGGAAATGACCTTCCTACAATCGTTTACAATACAAACCATGAGACACTTAAGGCTTCTGATACAATCATCTCAGCAGCTTCTTGTACAACAAACTGCTTAGCTCCAATGGCAGATGCACTTAACAAGTACGCTCCAATCCAGTCTGGTATCATGGTAACAATCCATGCTTACACAGGAGATCAGATGACTCTTGACGGACCACAGAGAAAGGGAGACCTTCGTCGTTCACGTGCAGCAGCAGTTAATATCGTTCCTAACTCAACAGGAGCAGCTAAGGCAATCGGCCTTGTTATCCCAGAGTTAAACGGAAAGTTAATCGGATCTGCACAGCGTGTTCCTACACCAACAGGATCTACAACAATCCTTACAGCAGTTGTTAAGAAAGCAGGCGTTACAAAAGAGGATATCAACGCAGCTATGAAGGCAGCAGCTAACGAGTCATTCGGTTACAACGAGGATGAGATCGTATCTTCAGATATCGTTGGAATGAGATTTGGTTCATTATTCGATGCAACACAGACAATGGTTAACCAGGTTTCTGACGATTTGTACGAGGTACAGGTTGTTTCTTGGTATGATAACGAGAACAGCTACACATCTCAGATGGTTCGTACAATCAAGTACTTCTCTGAGTTAGCTTAATTCTTGTACCCACAAGAACAGTATATCTCAAGACTACTCAAGGGGCGCGGTCTTAATTGAACCGCGCCTCTTTTTTAAAACATGGCTATTTCTTTTGAATATCTGTGAATTGTAGAATTAATTATATTTTTTAATATGCACAATATGGCGTGGCCACATGGCTTATGCCTTGAAATAAGGGAGGACATATTATGTCATTAAACAAGAAATCAATTGATGATATCAACGTAAAAGGCAAGAGAGTTCTCGTTAGATGTGACTTCAACGTGCCGCTTAAGGACGGAAAAATCACAGATGAGAACCGTATCAACGGAGCTCTTCCAACAATCCAGAAATTAATCAAGGACGGTGGAAAGGTTATCCTTTGCTCACACCTTGGAAAAGTTAAAAACGGACCAAACGAGGGTGAGTCACTTGCTCCTGTAGCTGCAGCTCTTGAGGCTAAGCTTGGACAGAAGGTTACATTTGTAGCTGACTACAACGTAACAGGTGAGGCTGCAACAAAGGCTGTTTCAGAGATGAAAGAGGGAGATGTAGTTCTTCTTCAGAATACACGTTTCAGAGGCAAAGAGGAGACAAAGCCACAGGAAGCCGGAGATGCATTCGCAAAAGAGCTTGCTGACCTTGCTGATGTATATGTATGTGACGCTTTCGGTTCTGCTCATAGAGCACATGCTTCTGTAGCAGGTGTTACAAAGTTCATCACAGCTAAGGGTGGAGAGAATGTTGTTGGATACCTTATGCAGAAGGAAATTGACTTCCTTGGCAAGGCAGTAGAGAATCCTGTACGTCCTTTCGTAGCTATTCTTGGTGGAGCTAAAGTAGCTGACAAGCTCAATGTTATCGATAATCTCCTCGAGAAGGCTGATACACTTATCATCGGTGGTGGAATGGCATACACATTCCTTAAAGCACAGGGCTATGAGATTGGTATCTCAATGCTTGATGAGACAAAGATTGATTACTGTAAAGAGATGCTTGCAAAAGCAGAGAAACTTGGAAAGAAGATTCTTCTTCCTGTTGATGCAGTTACAATCAAGGATTTCCCAAATCCAATTGATGCTCCTGTAGAGACAGAGACATATGATTATGACAAGATGCCTGCAGACCGTGAGGGATGTGATATCGGACCTAAGACACGTGAGCTTTTCGCTGACGCTGTTGCATCAGCTAAGACTGTTGTATGGAACGGACCAATGGGTGTATTTGAGAACCCAACACTTGCAGCAGGTACACTTGCAGTAGCAGAGGCACTTGCTAAATCAGATGCTATCACAATCATCGGTGGTGGAGATTCAGCTGCAGCAGTTAACCAGATGGGACTTGGCGACAAGATGAGCCACATCTCAACAGGTGGCGGTGCTTCCCTTGAGTTCCTTGAGGGCAAGGAGCTTCCTGGCGTAGCTTGTGCTGATGATAAATAGACCGAAAGCAACTTAATGAAATCGAGCTGAAAGCAACTTAATGAAATCGAGCCGCAGGCGATGATTGAATTTAGTGCGAGGCTGTTCTTTGAGATTAGTGAAACCGAGCTGTAGGCGAAGGTTGAACTTAGCGAAAAGAACTACCACAATAAATATTTGTATATAAATACAAGGAGATATAAAATGGCAAGAAAGAAAATTGTAGCCGGCAACTGGAAGATGAACATGACTCCAAGCCAGGCTGTTAAATTAGTAGAAGAGTTAAAACCACTCGTAGTTTCAGATGATGTTGAAGTTGTTTACTGTGTACCTGCAATCGACATCGTACCTGTTGTAGAAGCATTAAAGGGTACAAATGTTGCTGTTGGAGCAGAGAATATGTACTTCGAGGAGAAGGGTGCTTACACAGGAGAAATCTCAGCAGAGATGCTTCTTGATGCAGGTGTTAAGTATGTTATCATCGGACATTCAGAGAGAAGAGATTATTTCAAAGAGGATGACGCACTTCTCAACAAGAAGGTAAAGAAGGCTATCGAGGCTGGACTTACACCAATCCTTTGCTGTGGTGAGACACTTGAGCAGAGAGAGAGCGGTGTTACACTTGACTGGATCAGACTTCAGATTAAGTCAGATCTCGCAGGTGTTGCTGCATCAGATGTTGCAAACATGGTTATCGCTTACGAGCCAATCTGGGCAATCGGAACAGGAAAGACAGCTACTTCTGACCAGGCTCAGGAGGTCTGCGGTGCAATCCGTGAGTGTGTAGCAGAGATTTATGATCAGGCTACAGCAGATTCAGTTCGTATCCAGTACGGCGGATCTGTAAATGCAGGAAATGCAGCAGAGCTTTTTGCAAAGCCTGACATCGACGGTGGATTAGTTGGTGGTGCTTCACTCAAGGCTGATTTCGGAAAGATTGTAAACTATAAATAATTATTAAATCATAATTTAATATTTGATTTGACAATCATAATAACTAAATGTCACTAAATTCACCAGCTTAGCTGCATTTAGTGGCATTTATTATGTGATGAAATTTTATGAGGGCTTGCATATGTCACTGTCAAAGAGCATTTTGCAAGTCATATATGAAGAATAGAGGAAATATAAATGAGTAAGAAACCGGTAGTATTAATGGTACTTGATGGTTACGGCTTAAGTGACCACAAAGAGGGAAATGCCATCGCTATGGCAAATACCCCTGTTATGGATAAATTGATGGCAGAGTGTCCTTTTGTAAAGGGTGCAGCTTCAGGTCTTGCAGTTGGACTTCCTGACGGACAGATGGGAAACTCTGAGGTAGGACATATGAATATCGGCGCAGGCCGTATCATATATCAGGATCTTACAAGAATCACAAAGGCAATTGCTGATGGTGATTTCTTCAAGAACAAGGTATTAATTTCTGCAATCGAAAACTGCAAGAAGAATGACTCCGATCTGCATCTTTGGGGACTTCTTTCAGATGGTGGAGTTCACAGCCATATCGAGCATCTTTACGGACTTCTTGAGCTTTGCAAGAAAGAGAATTTCGATAGAGTATATGTACACGCCTTCCTTGATGGTCGTGATACACCTCCTGCATCAGGCAAGGACTATATCGAGCAGCTTCTCGCCAAGATGAAGGAAATTGGTGTAGGAAAGATTGCATCTCTTTCAGGACGTTACTATGCAATGGACAGAGATAACAACTGGGATCGTGTGCAGAAGGCTTATGATTCACTCACTAAGGGTGACGGCGTAAAGGCTACATGTCCTGTAAAGGCTATGGAGGAATCATACGCAAATGACGTTACAGATGAGTTCGTGCTTCCTACAGTTATCACAAACGAGGATGGCACACCGGTATCTGTTGTAAAGGACAATGATTCTGTTATCTTCTTCAACTTCCGTCCGGACCGTGCTCGTGAGATGACAAGAGCATTTTGCGATGATAAGTTTACTGGCTTTGAGCGCCCATTCCTTAAGACAACCTTTGTATGCTTCAAGGATTATGACGAGTCAATTCCTAACAAGCTTATCGCTTTTGAGAAGGAAGAAATCAAGAATACATTTGGTGAGTATCTTGCAGCAAATGGCAAGAAACAGCTTCGTCTCGCAGAGACAGAGAAGTATGCACACGTAACCTTTTTCTTTAATGGTGGAGTAGAGGAGCCGAATATCGATGAGGCACGTCTTCTTGTAAACAGTCCTAAGGACGTTGCAACATATGACTTAAAGCCTGAGATGAGCGCTCCTGAGGTTGGAATGGATCTTGTTGAGGCTATCAAGTCGGATAAGTATGATGTTATTATCATCAACTTTGCTAACCCTGACATGGTTGGACATACAGGTGTGATTCCGGCTGCTGTAAAGGCTGTTGAGAGAGTTGATTCACTCGTAGGTGATGCAGTTCAGGCAATCAAGGATGTTGATGGAGTATTATTCATCTGTGCTGACCATGGAAACGCAGAGAAGATGATTGATTATGAGACAGGAAAACCTCATACAGCTCATACAACCAATCCAGTTCCTTTCATTCTTGTAAACGCTGACCCTTCTTACAAGCTTCGTGAGGGTGGATGTCTTGCAGATATCGCTCCAACACTGCTTGAGATTATGGGACTTCCACAGCCAAAAGAGATGACAGGAAAGTCACTTATCGTTAAATAAAATCTGTATTATATAGGCTCCGGCGCAGACAAAGGGTTTGAACCGGAGCTTTTGTTTTGATATATTAAAGATATAATAATAAATATAAGAATTGCTTATAAATGGTGTAAAATTATTTAAAAAAACTTATAATATACGTTGACTTTACAAATTGAGCTGGTATATAATTTAAGATGAGCATTT
>ENA-USTZ01000591-USTZ01000591.1-human-gut-metagenome-genome-assembly--contig:-NODE-591-length-16425-cov-3.682285_pt1 | contig 16425 bp, 14 predicted proteins | sample MGYA00250049_ERZ773375 | MGnify/ENA primary metagenome ERZ773375 (study PRJEB29103, sample SAMN06111956) | human gut metagenome | biome: human gut; feature: ankylosing spondylitis patient; material...
TTTCACGGGAAATTCCTCTCTATCTTAAAATCAGTTGCAATAGAATGGGTTCTTGATTCGTTTTTATTGTAGCGGAATAAATCTACCGCGTCAAGAAAGAAGGTATTTTTATGAACCTGAAATATAAGATTCTGGCTGTTCTGGCTGCGGGCATCGCATTGACGGCCTGCGGCGGCTCCGGCACCCCCGCCAGCACCCCCGCATCCAGTGCAGTGCCAGCCTCGTCCCATGTGGCAGAAGAAGGCGTTACAGAGCCGATCAATCTGCTGACATGGACACTGGACGATCTGGATGACCCGGATGCGGTAACGTTTATCCCGGCATCCATCGTTTCCGGCGTACAGGACGGCAAATTGACTGCAAAGGTGTTCGGCTACGACATTTATAAGAAAGAGAAGATTGAAAAGCTTGCTGTCGGCGATAAGATCGCCTTCCACGAAGAGGGTGCGGCGCAGGATCAATGTGTGACAACCGAGGTGAAAAGCATTGAGCGGAATGACCAGCACCATCTTGTAAGCATCAACGGCGGCATGGAGCAGCCCGGCGGGCTGGATCTGAAGCTGGAGGATGATGACACCTACCGGACGATGACCTTTGACGATTACCCGCTCTATTACGAGATGGGAGAAAAGACGATGCCGCTGGCAGAGGATGTAGTGCTGAAGGACAGTTCTGCCGACCCGCAGGCCGAAGCCGTGGAGACTACGGGCGCGGATGCGGTGGCAGCAGCGATCAATGCAGACCCCGATAACTGGACCACCTATAATACCACGCTGGTGGTGCAGGGCGGCAAGGTGCTGGAGGTGCGCCGCATCTGGGTGCCGTAAATTTTGCTCAAAACCGTTGACAAACGTTTTGCGTATGCTATAATTTAGCTGTACGCAAAGGGGCACTTCGCCTGCCTTGCGGAATGTAAAATTATGACAGATGGCAATGATGGGGTCAGAAATGTACACCGCCGTTCAGAGAGGGCGCTTCCAGCTGCAAGGCGTTCCGGTCGGTTCCATTTTGCGCCACCCCGGAGCTTCCGGCGACACAAGTCGGACGCAGCGCAGCGTTAACGCGCCGAAAGCGGCAGGGGACACATTTTATCCTTTGCAATTTGGGTGGTACCACGGAGCAGTTTACAGGCAGCCTCGTCCCTTTTGGGATGGGGCTGTTTTTTGTTTTCTGCGCCCACCCGCCCCGTCTGCCATAATCATAAATCTGACGTGCAAACGCCAAGGACAATCGAGGAGAGAAAACCTATGCAATGGACCGGTTTGAATGAACTGCGTGAAAAGTACCTGAGCTTCTTTGAGAGCAAGGGCCACCTGCGTCTGGACAGCTTCCCGCTGGTGCCCAAGAACGACCCCAGCCTGCTGCTGATCAACAGCGGCATGGCCCCCATGAAAAAGTGGTTTCTGGCTCAGGAAGAGCCGCCCCGTCACCGCGTGACCACCTGCCAGAAGTGCATCCGCACCCCGGATATCGAGCGCGTTGGCATCACTGCCCGCCACGGCACCTTCTTTGAAATGCTGGGCAACTTCTCCTTCCAGGATTACTTCAAAGAGGAGGTCATTCCCTGGGCATGGGAGTTCCTGACTTCTGACGAGTGGATGGCCATTCCGAAGGACCGCCTGCACATCTCTGTGTACGAAGAGGACGACGAGGCTTACGATATCTGGACCAAGAAGGTGGGCATCGCCCCGGACCACATGGTCCGTCTGGGCAAGGAAGACAACTTCTGGGAGCACGGCTCCGGCCCGTGCGGCCCCTGCTCCGAGATCTACTTTGACCGCGGCCCGGAGTACGGCTGCGGCAAGCCGACTTGCGGCGTGGGCTGCGACTGCGACCGCTATATGGAGATCTGGAACCTCGTGTTCAGCCAGTTCGATGCCGACGGCAAGGGCCACTACGAGCGCCTCGCCCGCCCCAACATCGATACCGGCATGGGTCTGGAGCGTCTGGCCTGCGTGATGCAGGGTGTCGGCAACCTGTTCGAGGTCGATACCGTCCAGAGCGTGCTGCACCATGTGGAGCACATCGCGGGCAAGACCTACGGTGCTGACCCCAAGGAGGACATCTCCATCCGCGTCATCACCGACCACATCCGCAGCTGCACCTTCATGGTGTCCGACGGCATCCTGCCCTCCAACGAGGGCCGCGGCTACGTGCTGCGCCGTCTGCTCCGCCGCGCTGCCCGCCACGGCCGGATGCTGGGCATCAGCCGCCCCTTCCTCGTGGAGCTGGTGGAGACTGTCATCCAGTCCAGCGAGTCCGCATACCCCGAACTGCGCGAGCATGACGCTTATATCAAGAAGGTCATCGGCACCGAGGAGGCAAACTTTGCCCGCACCATCGACGCCGGCATGAACATCCTGAACAACATGATCGACGGTCTGGAGAAGGCTCACCAGAACCTGCTGAAGGGTCTGGACGTCTTCAAGCTGAACGATACCTTCGGCTTCCCCCTCGACCTGACCAAGGAGATCGCAGCGGAGCAGGGCATCGACATCGACGAGGACGGCTTCCACGCTGAGATGAAGAAGCAGAAGGAGCGTGCCCGCGCCGAGCGCCTGAAGAAGAACATCTCCGGCTGGAGCGAGGATCTGTTCGGCGGCCTGACTGCTGAACCCACCGTCTTCACCGGCTACGAGACCCTGAACGACAGCGGCGTGGTCGTGGCTCTGAGCGACGAGGAGACCCTGACCGATGCCATCGCCACCGATGAGCAGGAGAAGGAAGACGTTCTGGTCGTTCTGGACAAGACCCCGTTCTACGCCGAGATGGGCGGTCAGGTGGCTGACCACGGCGTGCTGACCAGTGCCGAGTGCTCCCTGCGCGTGCTGGACGTCAAGAAGACCCCCAAGGGCTACTACGTCCACACCTGCGTGCTGGAAAGTGGCATCGTCAAGGTCGGCGATCATCTGACGGCCAAGGTCGATAAGGAATACCGCATGGCCGTCTGCCGCAACCACACGGCGACCCACCTGCTGCAGGCTGCCCTGCGCGAGGTTCTGGGCGACCATGTCCATCAGGCCGGTTCCTACCAGAACAGCGAGATCACCCACTTCGACTTCACCCACTTCAGCGCCGTCACCCCCGAAGAGCTGGCCCGTGTGGAGAAGATCGTCAACGACCGTATCTTTGACGCGATGAACGTCACCGTCAAGGAAATGCCCATCGACGAGGCAAAGAAGCTGGGCGCGATGGCCCTGTTCGGCGAAAAGTACGGCAAGGTCGTCCGCGTGGTGGATATCGAGGGCTGGTCCACCGAGTTCTGCGGCGGCACCCATGTCAAGAACACCGCCCAGATCGGCTGCTTCAAGATTTTGAGCGAGTCCAGCGTGGCTGCCGGTATCCGCCGCATTGAGGCTACCACCGCCTTCGGCGTGCTGGATCTGCTGGATGACCGCACCGAGATTTTGGCCAAGACCGCTGTTGCCCTGAAGGCCAACAACCTGAAGGATACTCCGGCCCGCGCCGAGGCACTGGCTGCTGAGCTGAAGGAGACCGCCAAGCAGCTTGAAATCCTGAAGGCCCAGATGGCTGCCGCCAAGATCGACGGCCTGTTTGAGAACGCCGCCGACATCGACGGCGTGCGCATCGTCTCCGCCTACCTGACCGGCACCGGTGCCGATACCCTGCGCGACATGGTCGATAAGGTGCGCGACAAGGCCCCCAACGCCGTGACCGTGCTTATCGGCAGCGACGGTAATAAGACGATGATGGCTGTCGGTGTTTCCAAGAACGCCCTGGCCCGCGGCCTGAAGGCAGGTGCCCTCGTCAAGAAGATTGCCGCTATCGCAGGCGGCAACGGCGGCGGCAAGCCCGACTTCGCTATGGCCGGTATCCGCGACACGTCCAAGATCGACGACGCACTGAACGCTGTGCCCGAAATCGTCAAGGCGGAAATGAATCAGTAATTCTTTGCCATAAAATCCACTGCAAAGGAGGGATTCCGGATGGAGGATTGTCTGTTCTGCAAGATCGCCGCAGGTGAAATCCCCTCGAACAAGCTGTTTGAGGACGACAAGCTGCTGGCGTTCTACGACATCGACCCGCAGGCCCCCGTGCATTTTCTCGTCATCCCGAAGCAGCACATTGCGTCTGCCGCAGCCTTGACCGAGGATGACGCCGCGCTGCTGGGCCACATCTACGCGGTCATTGCGCAGCTGTGCAAAAAGCTGGGCGTCGACGAGAGCGGCTACCGCGTTGTGACCAATGTCGGCGCGGACGGCGGCCAGAGCGTTAAGCACCTGCACTTTCATGTGCTGGCCAAGCGCAGCCTTGCATGGCCTCCGGGCTGATGCCGGGCGTTGCACAAAACACTTGTGAATCAATAAAGAGAGGTAAACTAACATGGCAGATACCTATACACTGCACATTGCGGGTCTGACCCGTGAGCTGCCCATCTGCAAGGTCAATGACCACATGGATATTGCCGCTTTCATCATGTTCAGTGATGTGGAGCTGACCGAGGCATGCGCCGCAGCTCTGCTGAAAAAAGCCCCCGAGTTTGACGTGATCCTGACCGCCGAGGCCAAGGGCATCCCTCTGGCCTACGAAATGGCGCGCCAGAGCGGCAAATACTGGATTCCCGCCCGCAAAGGTCCGAAGCTGTATATGCGTGAGCCTGTCATCATCGAGGATCAGTCCATCACGACTGCCGGTAAGCAGACGCTGGTCATCGACAAGAAGGACATCGAGTATATGGACGGCAAGCGCATCCTGATTGTGGATGACGTTATCTCCACCGGCGGCTCCCTGCATGCACTGGAAACGCTGGCCGCCAAGAGCACCGGCACGGTAGTCGGCTGCTGCGCAGCACTCGCTGAGGGCGACGCTGCCAAGCGCACCGACATCTTCTTCCTGGAGCCGCTGCCGCTCTTCCTGCACTAAGCAATGAAACGAAAGCTCGGTTGGTTTGGTCTCGGTTTTGCCGGGGCTGAGCTTGCTGCGGCCATTCTGCCGCCGCTGGTCTGTGTGCCCGCGGCGGCATTTTTGGTATGCCTGGCCCTATTATGGATAAAACGCCGCAGAGACAGCGCCATCCCGGTACTGGGTGCGCTGTGCGGTCTAGCGTGGTTTCTGGTGTTTACCCTTGTATGGGTACGGCCCGTTAAGGCACTGGCCGGGCAGACCGTGACCTGCACGGCGGTGGTGGAGACGGACGCCGATGCTTCCTACAGCGAAAGCCGCCTGCGCGGTACGCTGCGGCTGACTGAAATTGACGGCAGGGCGGCCAACGTAAAGGTTCAGTGCGCGTCCTTTCCCGGCGAGAGTGCGGGGGAGCGGTTCACTGCAAAATTTGCGCTGACCGAGCTGCCCGACAACAAATACCGCCTGAGCCGCCAAAGCAAGGGTGTCTATTTGCAGGCGGAGTATCAGGGCAGCTACCACCCACTGGACGCCAGCCGTGCGCCGCGGTTTGCGCTGTATCGGCTGCGGCAGCGCTGGTCGGCCACACTGCGCCGCTGGCTGCCGCGGCAGCTGGACGGCATCGAGTCCGCCATGCTGCTGGCGGACAAAAGCCGCCTGGATGACAGCGTGCAGCAGACCTTCCGCACGGCGGGGGTATCGCATCTGCTGGCGGTGTCTGGGCTGCATCTGGCGCTGCTCTGCGGGCTGCTGGGCTTTGGCCGCAAATGGAAATTTTATAAGCCGTTGATTTTGCTGCGCGCTGCGGCGGCGCTGTTTTACCTGCTGCTGACCGGAATGCCGGTCTCTGTATCGCGCGCCGGGATCGTACTGTTGGTGGCGCTGGTGGGGGACTTCTTCCTGCTGCCGTCCGACCTGCTGACATCAACGAGCTTTGCGGCCATCCTGCTGGGGCTGCAAAACGCCTATGCGCCGTGCGACCTTGGCTTTCAGCTGTCGTTCTGCGCCGTGCTGGGCGTGCAGGCTGCGGCAACACTGGCCCGCACCGAACAGCGCGCAGCGCAGGACAAGCCCGCCGCCGTCAAGGCGCTATGCCAAGTGGCAGAGCCTGTGCAAACGGCAGTGCTTGCCAGCCTTGCCACGCTGCCGGTGCTGGTGGCCCACGGCATGGCGGCCAGCCTGGTCGGGGTGCTCTGCAACCTGCTGGTCGTCTGGATGGTCCAGCCCGCCCTGCAGTTGGGCATCCTGCTGCTGGTGTGCAGCGCCGTGCCGTTTTTGGCGGCAATCACGAACCTGACCGCTCTCGCGCTGAGTCTCTGGCTCAAGGGGCTGCTCTGGCTGGTACGGTGCTGCGCCGCACTGCCGTTTGCGTCGATTTGTCTGCCGCAGCGGTACACGCTGTTTGTGCTGGCTGTGCTGGGCGCGCTGGCAGTCTGCTTCTGGCATGCCAGGCGGCTGCGGCTCTATCTGCCCGCGGCGGCGCTCTGCACAGTGCTGGCCGTGGGGCTGGGTGTCTGGATGCAGCGAGATGTTGTGCAGATCAATCTGGTCGGCGCGTCCAACAATCCCTGCGTCGTCTGCGTGCAGAACGGGCAGGCTGTGGTGTTCTTCCGCGGAGGGGAGAGCAACTGGAGCGCCGTGCAGAACTATCTGGCCGGGCGCAGCAGACAGGAGCCCGCGCTGATCGTTGACCTGCGCGCCAAGCCGACGCAGATGGAACTTTCCGCGGCAGAGATCGTGACGGTGCAGGAGCTTGCCGACTTTACGACCCGTCCGGTGCTTGACGGATTGACGCTGGACCTGTATCATAATAAAAGCGCGAACCTCGCTGTGCTGGGCGTGGGGGAGCGGCACATTGCCGTGGGGGCAGGCAGGCTCGAGCTGGCAGAGCCGGTGCGGGTGGATGTCCTCTGCGCACCGGGCACGCTGTCCGATTCCGTGCGGCCCGACGCAATTTTGTACACCGCTGCCGCACCGCGCTGGCTGGACGACGCTGCAGGCTGCACCCTGCGCTATGGCGAGGACACGCCCGGACTGACCCTGCGCCCGGGCCGCAGCATGATTTGGGAGGAGGCACAGACGATTGCTGTACAGTGAAAAGGAGCTGGAAAAACGCCTGAAGGCAGGCTGCGCGCTCTACTATTTCTACGCATCGGACGAGGCGCTCGTCCACACGGCGGCGCAGAAGACGCTGAAATATCTGAACCGCGACGACCCCGAGACGACGGTGCTGGACGGGCCGACCCCCTCGGTGGAGGAGATCGTGCTAGCTGCCGGTACGATTTCATTCTTCGGCGGCAAACGCCTGGTACTCATGCCGCTGATCCGTCCGTCAACCTATTCCGACAAGGATTTGCAGGAGCTTTGCGACACGCTGGCCGACACCGAGAACGCCATCTTTGTGCTGACAAGCATCATTGAGGAGAGCTACGGCAAACTGCGCCCCGGCAAGCGGGAGCAAAAGCTCATTGCCAGCTGCGAGAAGCTCGGCTACTGCGTGCAGCTCAACCGCCCCACGGGCGCGGCTTTACAGGCCATGGCCCGCGATTGGGCGAAGGAGGCCGGTGCGGACTTTGCCCCCGGCGCCGAAGCTGCGCTGCTGGCCCGCTGCGGCGAGGATCAGTTTCTGCTTAAAAATGAGGTGGAAAAGCTGGCCGCGCTGGCCAACTACAGCACGATTACAAAAGAAATGGTCAGCCGGCTCGGCACAGTCACGCTCGACGCGGACACGTTCGATATGGTCAAGCTGCTGACGAGCGGCCAGGCCGATAAGGCCCAGCAAAAGCTGAAAACGCTGCTGGCGCTGCAAAACGAGCCGATCATGATTACCGGCGCACTCATCAGCAACTATCTGGATCTGTACCGCGTGCTGCTGGGCCGCCGCAGCCGCCGGGGCCTCGGCGATGTGGCCAAGGACTTTGGCTACAAGGGCAATTGGAATTACCGCCTCAATTCTACCGAAAAAACCGCGTTGCGCTTCAAGCGTGCCCAGCTGGAGGACTGCCTGCACATCCTGCAAAGACTGGACACCGACCTGAAAAGCAGCAAGCTGGACGCCGACCTTTTAATGCAGAAGGCGCTGTGTGAGCTGGCGCTGGCCGGGAGGGCATAAATGCTGAAATTGGAACAAGCCCTGCTGGTGGAGGGCAAATACGACGCCGCGCGCCTTAGCAATATCGTGGACGGCACGATCCTGACGACGGACGGCTTCCGGGTGTTCAAGGACGGCGCGCTGCAAAGGCTGCTCAAGCGCATTGCTGCAGCGCAGGGGCTTATCATTTTGACAGACTCCGACGCCGCCGGGTTCAAGATTCGCCACTTTGTCACGGGTCTTGTCGGCGCGGAGCATGTCCTGCAGGCCTACGTCCCGGCGATTGCGGGCAAGGAGTCACGCAAGGCCGAGCCCGGCAAGGAGGGACTGCTCGGCGTCGAGGGCGTATCCGACGATTTGATTGTACAGGGCCTTGAAACCGCCCTGGCAAGTAAAACTGCTTGCCAGCAGAAAACGACCCAGTCGCGCTCCATCACGTACACCGATTTGTACGACTGGGGCATCTCCGGCACGGCCAACAGCGCCGAGAACCGCCGGGTGTTTTTGCGCCGCCTCGGTCTGCCGCCGCGGTTGAGCAAAAAGGAGCTGCTGCAGGTGCTCAACACACTCTACACCTACGACGCTCTGAACGCCGAAATCAAAAAGCTATAAAAAATGCCCGGAACCGTGCAAGTGGTTCCGGGCATTTTTATACGCGAGTAACGCGATCAGACTTCCAGTTTTTCTAATTCTGCCATCCACAGCGTATTGCAGGCGTCGCTGGGCATACGCCAGTCGCCGCGGGGGGACAGCGTGACCGAGCCGACCTTCGGGCCGTCGGGCAGACAGCTGCGCTTGAACTGCTGGGCAAAGAAGCGGCGGTAGAAATTCTTCAGCCACGCCAGCAGGACCTCCGGCTCATACCGGCCGTCAAAGGCTGTGCGGGCCAGATGGTAGATTTTTGTCGGACTGAACCCAAAGCGCAGCACATAGTAGAGATAGAAGTCGTGCAGCTCATACGGGCCGACGAGTTTTTCGGTCTGCTGGGCAATCGTGCCGTCTGCGGCGGTGGGCAGCAGCTCGGGGCTGACGGGGGTGTCCAGAATATCCACCAGCACGTCCCGCAGCGTGTCATTGCCGCAGGTGTCGGCCACGTACTGCACAATATGGCGCACCAGCGTTTTCGGCACGCCGGTATTGACGCCGTACATGCTCATGTGGTCGCCGTTGTAGGTGGCCCAGCCCAGCGCCAGCTCGCTTAAGTCGCCGGTGCCGATGACAAAGCCTCCGTTCTTGTTGGCATAGTCCATCAGCTCCAGAGTGCGCACGCGGGCCTGGCAGTTTTCAAACGTGACATCGTACTTGTCGGCGGGCTGGCCGATGTCTGCAAAGTGGCTCTTGACGGTCTCGGTGATGTTGATCTCGCCGAACGTCACGCCCAAAGCCTCGCACAGAATCTCGGCGTTGGAGCGGGTGCGCTTCGTCGTGCCGAAGCAGGGCATCGTAAGGGCCACAATATCCTTCGCGTCGCGGCCCAGCACCTTACAGGCGCGCACGGCCACCAGCAGGGCCAGGCAGCTGTCCAGCCCGCCGGAGATACCCAGCACGCCGCACTTGGCGTGGGTGTGCTCCATGCGCTTGGCAAGGCCCTCGGCCTGGATGCGCAGAATCAGCTCGCACCGCTCGGCGCGGGTCGCGGCGTCCTGCGGCACAAACGGCGTGCAGGAGACAGGGCGGATCAACGCCAGCTCCACGGGCGGCAGCTCAAATTCCACAGTGGTGTAGCCGTTCGTTTCCGGCATAAACGTCGTGTTGCGCTGGCGCTCCTGCACCATGCGGCCTAGGTCCAGCTCGGTCACGGCATCCTCGCCCGCAAACGGTGCAGCATCGGCCAGCAGACTGCCGTTCTCGGCAATCAGGTTGTGGCCCGCAAACGTCATGTCGGTGGTGCTTTCGCCGTGGCCTGCGTCGGCGTAGAGGTACGCACACAGCAGACGTGCGCTCTGCCCGCAGACCAGCTCACGGCGGTAGGCTGCCTTGCCGACGGTTTCATCGCTGGCGGACAGGTTTGCCACAACGGTAGCCCCGGCCAGTGCGTGGGCACAGCTTGGCGGGATGGGAGACCACAGGTCCTCGCAGACCTCGGCTGCCAGCACAAAGGCGGGCAGCTGTTTGCAGGCAAACAGAAGGTTCGTGCCGATCAGCGTCTCCTGCCCGGCCAGCTCGATGCACTCGGGCTCACGCATACCGGGGATAAAGTGGCGCTTCTCGTAAAATTCGCCGTAGTTGGGCAGGTGTACTTTCGGTACCAGACCCAGCAGCTCACCGTTGCAGAGCACCGCCGCACAGTTGTACAGCTTACCGTTATGGCGCACAGGCAGGCCGACGAGGACAACGACGTTCAGTCCCTCGCTGGCCTTCAAAATCGCGGCAAGGCCGTCCTCGGCCCCACGCAGCAGGGTATCCTGCAAGAACAGGTCACTGCAGGTGTAGCCAGTCAGCGCAAACTCCGGCAGGCAGAGCAGCTGCACATTTTTTTCGGCGTACTCGCGCATGACGCCGATGATCTGGTCGGCGTTGTAGGTGCAGTCGGCCACGCGCAGGGCGGGGCTGGCCGCAGCAGCGCGGATAAAGCCGTTTTCAAAAGCGGGAAAGCTGTACTTCATAGCCAAACTTCCTTTATCATAATCTATAAAAACTATCATAGCACAGTGGGCGAATTGCCGCAAGTGTGGGTTTTGCAGGGAAAATTTATTTTTCAAAAAGTAATATATACTTGACATAATGTAAGGCGCGTGCTATAGTAAAGTCACAGCAAGAGGAAAGGAAACGAAGGCAATGGCAAAGAATCTAAAGCTGAAGGCCGCCCGCGCTGCGCTGGATATGACCCAGGCGGATCTGGCGGCGGTGGTGGGCGTGTCCCGCCAGACCATCAACGCCATTGAAAAAGGGGAGTATAACCCTACGATCAACCTTTGCCGCAGCATCTGCAAGGTGCTGGGCAAGACATTGGACGAGCTGTTCTGGGAGGAATGAGCGATGAACATAAAAGAATTTTTTAAGCGCGACAATCTTGATGAAATGCAAAAACAGACCCTTTTAAAAATTGAATCCCGCGGCTTCTGGGTGCTGTGGGTGCTGCTGCTGGCGGCGCTGATCATCGAAAGTCTGCTGGGCTTTGCCCCGCGGGAGATGGCGGCGGAATGGTTTATCTTTATGCTGGGGTGTGCCTATTCGGTCCTGAGTGATCTGCGTGCCGGTATCTGGGACCGTCACCTTAAGGCGAACACGAAAACCAATGCCGCTGTGTCCGTTGTGGGCGGTGCTGCCGTGCTTGTGTGGGGGCTTATCAAATTTGCAGAGTTTGGCATGGGCATTGCGGTGCTGCAGGCGGTCATCATGGGGGTCTGTACCTGGGTGCTGTGCTTTGCATTGCTGCAGCTCAGCATGAAGGCTTACAAAAAGCGCCACGCTGAGTTGGAAAACCCAAAGGAGGACGACGATGAAAACGAATAAAAAAGAGCTGACTGTCTTTGCGCTCTGTGCTTACGCAATTCCGTTTCTGATGATGCCGCTTTTGTACATCTGCCTGCAAAACGGGCGGGACACCTCGATTTTTGCCAACGCCCAGATGTTCTACCCGGCGGCGGGCGTTATGCTGGCGTTCTTGCTGGCAAGACGGCAGGGAACGCCAAAGCGGTTTTACATCCTGCACATCGCGGCCACTGCGCTGATGCTCGCCATGAGCGTTCTGTCTGCGTTCCTGCCGCAGGAGGGTTGGCTGAATATTGCAAACTTTGTCATCATTATCGCGTCGGTGCTGGGCTGGATCTTCCTGCTGACCGAGAAAAAGACAAAGCGCGAAGACTACGGTCTGCGCCTGCACGGCAAATTCCTGACGGCGTTTGCCATCTGTGCCTACTTCCTCGTCGTCAAAACCGGCATGGTCTTTCTTTCCGTGGCGCTGCAGGGCGGCGACGCCTGGGCGGAGTACCTGACTTACTGGCAATCGTCTGCGCCGTGGCTCATGGCACTGGTGCTGGTGCCAAACTTTTTCTTATCCTTCCTGCCGTTTTTTGGCGAGGAATACGGATGGCGCTATTATCTGACGCCAGCCCTGCAAGGCCGCTTCGGCGCACGGCGCGGCGCACTGGCCGTTGGTGTGCTGTGGGGCCTGTGGCATCTGCCGCTGAATCTTTTCTTCTACAGTCCCGATACCTCACTGCAGAGCATTGCCGCACAGCTTGTTGTCTGCGTGACGCTCGGTGTATTTTTCACCTTTGCGTATGAGAAGTGCGGCAAAAATATCTGGCTCCCCGTGGTGCTGCACTACCTCAACAACAGCATGGTCTTAGTCTGGACCGGTACGGCGGATATTTCAAATCAGATCATCAGCTGGACAGATGTGGCAATCAGTGCCATCATGTATGGGGTTGTATTCCTGCCATTTCTGGCAGCAAAGTGCTACCGCAAGAATAAATAAAAAACAGGTGCAGCCCTTTAAATGGGGTTGCACCTGTTTTTTGATTGCCGTCAGACCTCAAACGCCTTATGCAGGGCATCGAGGGCGGTGTCCTCGTCCTGCTGGCGGATCAGCAGGGAGATGTCAAGGTCGCTCGTTGTGATGAGCACGATTTCAATACCTGCACCGGCCAGTGCGGCCAGCGCACGGGCGGCGACGCCGCAACTGGTGACCATCTCCTCACCAAACAGGTTGATCTTGCTGTAGCCGCCGGAGACCAGCGGGGGATTGGCTTTGGCTGCGGCGGGCAGAGCCTTCATAACGGCGGCAAAGTTGTCATAGCTCGTCGTAAAGCTGAAATCCACCGCGGAGCCGCGGGGCGCGCTCTGGCAGATCATATCGACCACAATACCGGCCTTGGCAAAAACGTCCAGGTGCTCAGCCAGGCTCTGTGCGCTGTACTGGGCACCGGGGAAGGTGGTGAGCATAATGTTCTGCTCGCTGCTGATCTTGCTGACACCGTACATAAAAATCATCCTTTCATTCAATCTAACGTGAGGAACTCCTCGTCAATCGTACTGCGGAGCATGCTCTCTATGTATTCGCGGGAGAGGGTGAACGCTCCGTGTGCTGCACCCAGTTCGTCTGTGTACTGGCTGTAGGGGATGACCCGGATATTCTTGTACCCGGCCTCATACTGGCTGATAACGCAGTGCAGCTTCGGGTCACGGATGGCAATGCTCACACTGCCGTCAGGCTGGGTCGTCTTATCAAAATACACGTCCAGAATCGCGCCGATGACATTATCGCGCGAGGACTGCGCGTTGATGAAGTTGCCCAGGCTGTAGACGATGAAGGTCGTGTTGCCGTTCACACCGGTCAGCCATGCGGCGTTCTGTACTACATGCGGGTGGGTGCCGATGATGACATCCACGCCCTGGTCGGCCAGCCACTGAGCAGTCTCCCTTTGAAAGTCGTTGACCTCGTGCGTGCCCTCGGTGCCCATGTGGGCGCTGACGATAAGAACATCGCAGTTCGGGCGCATATCGGCGATCTGTTTGGCAATCGTTTCATGGTCGTCCAGATACACAACGCCATAGTCTGTGCCGGACGGCGTGGGCAGGCCGTTGGTGTGCTCCGTATAGGAGAGATAGCCGAACGTGATGCCGTTGACGGTCTGGTAGGCGTAGTTGTCATAGGTTTCCAGATTGTAAAAGCCCATTGTGACCACATCGTCCGGCATGGCAGCCCAGTGTGCCATGGATGCCTCAATGCCCGCCGCCCCCTTGTCGTAGCTGTGATTGTTGGAGAGACTGAACACGCGGAAGCCCAAATTATACAGCGTGTCGGTGATCTCGCCGGGGGTGGAGAACATCGGATAGCCGCTGGCGGCGAACTCGTCGTTGACGAGCGTCTCCTGATTGAGCCAGTTCACATCAAACTGGTCGTAGTAGCCCTGCATGGCTGCGTAGGCGGCGTCAAAATCGTAGTGGTCGCCGCCACGCTCCTTAGCCTGCAAAAAGATACCATCGTGAATCAGGTCGTCGCCCGTGGCGGAAAAGTGCACGGTCTCCACGGTGGGCGTCGGCTCGGGGGTCGGCCCCGGCGTAGCGGTTGGTTCCGGCTCTGCCGGCATATCCACGACTACGGGCTGCGGATTGACCGCGGGTAGGGTCACAGCCTGATTGCCGACGCCCAGCAGAGAGCCGACAACTACGCCGCCGACGCCCAGTGCGATGACCGCGCAGGCGGCAAGGTCGTTGCCGTTCATTCGCATATCAGTTTACCTCGCAGCAGGTCGGTCATCGTGTAATAGCCGGGGGCCAGCGCAGCAATATAGAGCGCTGCCTGTACGGCACCGTCGGCAAAGACGCCGCGGCTGCCCGCGCTGTGGCTCAGCGTCACGACTTCGTCGGGGCCGCAGAACAGCACATCGTGCTCGCCCACAATGCCGCCGCCGCGGATGGAGCTGATGCCCAGCTCCTGTGCGCCGCGCTTCTGGCGAACCTGCGTGCGGTCATAGACGTACTCATATTTGCCGTTCGCCTCGGTGTTGATGGCGTCGGCAATCATCAGCGCTGTGCCGCTGGGCGCGTCCAGCTTGTTATGATGGTGCTTCTCGATGATCTCAATGTCAAATTCGCCGCCCAGGATCTTCGTAGCCTGGCGGGCCAGCTCGATCAGCACGTTGACACCCACCGACATGTTTGCGCTGCGGAAGATCGGCGTCCTGGTGCTGGCAGCCTCCAGTGCAGCCTCATCCTCCCTGGAAAGGCCGGTGGAGCAGATGACGCAGGGCAGACCGTTGGCGGCACCGTACTGCGCTGCTGCAACCGCCCCGGCGGGTGAGGAAAAGTCGATGATGACGCCCTTGCAGGGCAGTGCGTCGAACCCGGCGTAAACGGGGATTTCGCCGATCCGCCCGGCTTCGCGATCCACACCGGCGACGATGCGGCAATCCTCGCGCGCACCGATCTTCTCGACCAGTGCGCGGCCCATACGGCCATAGATGCCCTGAATGATAATATCCGTCATGTGTTATTGTTCCTTTCATGCAAAAGTCGTGCAAAAGCAAAAAGCCGACCCGCGGCATGGCAGTGGGTCGGCTGTGAAATTATTTCAGCAGGCCGAACTCCTGCATGGCAGTCTCCAGCTGCGCCTGCACTGCGGCGGAGGGCGCAACGAGCGGCAGACGGCAGTCACCGGCATTCCAGCCAAGGCGGTTCATGGCCCACTTGACCGGGATGGGGTTGACGTCGGCAAACAGTGCCTTGATAAGCGGCACCGCCTTGAGCTGCATGGACAGGCTCTCGGCAGTCTCACCGGCGAACCATTTGACGCAGATGTCATGGGTGTACTGCGGGGCTACGTTGGACAGCACGCTGATCACGCCCTTGCCGCCCAGAGCCAGCAGTGGCACGATCTGGTCATCGTTGCCGGAGTAAATGTTCAGGCTGTCACCGCAGGCCGCCGCGATCTCGGCCACGTGGCTGATGTTGCCGCTGGCCTCCTTGACGGCGTTGATGTTCGGGTGCTTCGCAAGCTCGGCCAGCGTGGCGGGCGTCAGGTTGCAGCCCGTGCGGCTGGGCACATTGTACAGGATGCAGGGGATATGCACGGCGTCCGCAATGGCTGTGTAGTGGGCCAGCAGGCCCGCCTGGCTCGTCTTGTTGTAGTAGGGCGTGACCAGCAGCAGTGCGTCGGCACCGTCGGCCTCAGCCTGCTGGGACAGCCAGATGGCGTACTTCGTGTCGTTGGAGCCGGTACCCGCAATCACCGGGACGCGGCCTGCCACCTTTTTGACGGTATAGCGGATGCACTCGGTGTGCTCCTCGTCGGTCAGCGTCGGGGACTCACCCGTCGTGCCGCAGATGACAATGGCATCCGTGCTGTGGGCAATCTGGTCGTCGATGATGCGGCCAAGCTCGTCATAGTTGACGCTGCCGTCGGTGTTCATCGGGGTGATGATCGCCACGGCGGCACCGGTAAATACGGGTCTCTTCATACGAATTCTCCTTACACCAAGGCTGCCATGCGCAGCCGATCAGTCAAAATAGCCCTTGGCAGCCAGCAACTCGGCCAGCAGCACCGCGCCGCCGGCAGCGCCGCGCAGCGTGTTGTGGGACAGGCAGACGAACTTGTAGTCGTACTGGTTATCCTCACGCAGACGGCCAATGCTGACAGCCATGCCGTTTTCCAGCATACGGTCCAGCTTGGGCTGCGGACGGTCATTTTCCTCAAAGTAATGCAGGAACTGCTTCGGGGCGCTGGGCAGCTCCAGATCCTGTGCGGGACCATGGAATTCCTTCCAGGCCTGCAGAATTTCTTCCTTAGAAGGCTTATTCTCAAAGCGCACGAACACCGCGCCCATGTGGCCGTCAGAGACAGGCACGCGCAGGCACTGGGCCGTAAAGCGGGGAGACTCGGCCGAGACGATCTTGTCGCCCTCGATGTGGCCCCACAGCTTCAGCGGCTCCTGCTCGCTCTTTTCTTCCTCGCCGCCGATGTAGGGGATGACGTTGTCGAGGATGTCGGGGAAGGTCTCAAACGTCTTGCCTGCGCCGGAGAT